>Ga0209756_1002652_pt1 | contig 15255 bp, 32 predicted proteins | sample ETNvirenome_6_85_FD_184071 | JGI IMG/M metagenome (GOLD analysis project Ga0209756, IMG submission 184071) | Marine viral communities from the Pacific Ocean - ETNP_6_85 (SPAdes) (version 3) | ecosystem: Environmental > Aquatic > Marine > Oceanic | place: Pacific Ocean | collected 2013-06-19
TATACTATGAATAGAATCAAACTCCATGATCGACTGAACAAGGTTGCTTCAGGTACTATTACAGTAGAGGAGTTTATGAATGTTGTCCAGGGTGAAGTTCTGAGAACAGAAACAGGAATGTAAAGAAAATTTATTTTATATTTTTTTTTTATGAGCATTTAATATTCAAATTATAATATTGAATATCAAGATCTTTTACATCACTATAAAGACCCGGGTTCTCGGGCCTATAAACATGGATGGAATTACCGACCGCCATGCACAACGGTGAAAGCCAAGTGATAGAGAAAACTTCGATTAGGATCGGGACGTTCTTACGTCCTATGGGTGCCGCCTAACTAAGAGAAGGGATGAGTTAAGGGAGGTGGTACTCCTGAAGATCATCCAGCGATTCGATGCATGGGCTCTCATACCTCTGAGAGAATACTGTTGAGAATATCCGCGGACTTGTAGATTCATCGTGGAAACGGGATAAGGGCACACCCAAGAAAGGCTTGGGAAGGAGGGTTAAAATCCTCTAGAATTTAACTGTCGGTGACAGAAGTCTCTCTGGCAGAATTGGCAACAATTCCGCCGTCCTGAAAGGGGTCGTATGGACATCCTCCCAAGGTTTGGAAATACGACGCGTGACTGCGAGGTGAAGTGTACAGCTCACTCAATGGAACGCAGAATGTCATGGCGACAGTAAGGCGTGCTGTTCCGTAGTCTTACGGCTAAGAACAGGGAGAAAGCTCGTGAACGGATTAACTTTCCGGTGTGCTTACATCTAACCCGAAATAGGGGACAGGCTCAAAAGGCTTGATGGTCACGAGCAAGGAACAAAGAAGTGCTTAGCGTTCCACCTTTTCCACAGGGAGGCATGGGATTACAGATGCCTCACCCATTACACACACACACAAAGGAGAGTAAAATGGGAGACAATAAAAGCGGGTACCAGCTCCGCGCAGATATGCTGGGAATGGCTACGGGAATCTTAATTGATAGGACTAGTCGTCTTAATGAAAATGAGCATGCTAAAGCAGATCGTGATCAAGGATACTGTCGCATGTCGATAGAGCCTTACACAACTGAAGATGTTATTGCTGAAGCTGAAAAGTTATACGCGTTTGTTCAAAAGAAGTAGTGTATGAAATCCGCAGGGAGGCACGGGATTATAGGTGCCTCAACCTTAATAAAAACTTAATAAAAAAAGAAGAAAGAAGAAAATGGCTACGACAAAGGCAAAGAGTGGAAATACAGTAAGTGTTCACTACAAGGGAACACTTGATGATGGGACTGAGTTTGATAGTTCTTATAATAGAGGACAAGCATTCACATTCCAGGTAGGGTCTGGCCAGGTTATTCCTGGATTTGATCTAGCGCTAGAGGGAATGGCAGTGGGAGAAACAAAGTCTGTTAAAGTGCCCCCAGAAAATGCTTATGGCGATGTCAACCCAGAGGCACTTCAGACAATTCCGAATGCATCGTTTCCTCAAGATTTGAAGCTTGAAGTTGGAGGAGCAGTCAGTACAACAACAGAGACTGGACAGACTCTAACAGCTAGAATTAATGCAATCGAAGAAAGCAATGTCATTCTTGACTTTAATCATCCGATGGCAGGAAAAAATTTAAATTTTGAAATTCACTTATTGAATATTCAGAAATAACATGTTCCTAAAGCAGATAAGAAAATTTATCATGGGACCCACTAAGACTGTAGTTATTGAAGATGCAGAAAAAATAGAAGTCACAGATGAAATTGAAAAATCTCTATGGGAAATAAAACAAAGGTACGACTTTGATACAGCAGAAATATCTGATGTAATCGAAGATTATAAAAATAGAAAGGCTAGGCACACAAAATCGAAAGAATGTGTAGATGAAAAACAATAATAAAAAATCAGTAGAATGGTCTGATAAAAATATTCTTAAAAGTCTTCCTAACCCATCGCTATCAGGGTATGAAATAAAAATTAAATGTCCAGAAATCACATTTGAAGGTGTACGAGGACAGCCTGATTTCGCTGAGCTATATGTTACTTTTTTCCCTGACAAGAAAATTGTAGAATTAAAGTCAATGAAAGAATACTTTTATCAGTTTAGAGGAAAAATTTTATCATATGAAAGACTCATAAACGTTATTTATGAAGATATGATAGAGGTTTACTCTCCTGCACGACTAAGACTTGTAATGATCTGCAATGCAAGGGGCGGCATCAGCAGTAAACTGACCATTGATTCTGACTGGCATATCAGGGGTGGAAAAGAGTCATTTAGAGACTGGGTTGGTCAAGATGACATGTGGTAAGCGGGAGTAGCTCAATTGGTAGAGCTTCAGCCTTCCAAGCTGATTGTTGAGGGTTCGAGTCCCTTCTCCCGCTCCAGATTTAATAGTGAATTTATAAAATATCTATTGATAGAAATATAATTGAATTGATGCCACCTTAGCTCAGTTGGCCAGAGCAGTTGCCTTGTAAGCATCAGGTCGTCGGTTCAAATCCGACAGGTGGCTCCATATAATAGAATGGCAAGAAAAAAGAAAGTAAAGATAAAGGCTCCAGTTAGAAAAGGACCAGAGACTTTAGGAGAATTCAAGATAGATGACTATGTCTGGGCAAAGAAGTTTAAAACAAACGATATAATACATGGAAAAATTTATGAATTTTATCCAAATGACAATCTCGGTCCAGCTGTTCAGATTTATGATGAAATAAACGGTAGCTTTAGAACAGTATCAATGGAAACTGTTTCATTTGATCCGCCAAAAGGCGGAAAGAGAAAACTCATACTTGCAAGATCAAGGCTAAAATAAATAAGCGATTATTAATTAGAATCAATCTGTGTATACTTACTAATATGGGAATAAAATGATACCTGATATCACAGACTTAGCTGAAATAGCAGATAGTATATTTGACAATGCTCATTTTGATGATTTGCCTTACCACATGATATCAGGAAGCGGTGATGCGTGGTTTCTTGACCCAGATTTAAAGACAATGGTGCTTATTAAAAGAGGGACAGAAGTTGTCCCAGTAGAAAAACTAGATGGTGAAAAGTTTTTAGTTAGATCATCTTTTAATTTCTTAGTAGTTCCAGACAATGAATTGATTGAGATTGGCTTTAATTAAAAGTCTAAATGAAATATAAAAAAAGCGATATTGTTTTAGTTAGCTCTAGGGCTGGAGATTGCATACCAAAAATTCATGCTAGGCTTTTAGAAAGGGTCGTGACTAAGCCGTCAAAGGGAAATAGAATGGACTGGCCAGGATATTCTGGATGGCGTGCTACAACTGTGTACCAAGAAGAATGTGACATGATGAGAAAAGAGTGGAGCATACCCTTGGCATCACCAGGAGATGATGAGATGTTTGTTTTTGATAGTGAAATTATAAAAAAAATCAGGAATCCGCTTACAGAAGAAGAATTTAAGATGAAGATTTCACTAGAAAATAAATCATCAAAAAAGAATAATAAAAAAAGAAAGAGAAGAAGAATTGTTAGAAAAAAATGATTTAATCATTTTTATCATAATGATATAATCGATTTTGAGGAGACTATATGTCAAGAAAGACAATACATAAAGCCGGTCCAGAAATAGTGAAACAAGAGTCAATATCTTTTAATAAAACAGAGTCAGGGTACTATCAAAAAGTAATTAAAACTACGTATAAAGATTTGAAAACGGGAACAACTATCAAAGAAGATGAAAAAGAATCTGACAGCTTTTATAAAATTACTGCTGAAGATGATTTTGATCATGAAATGAAGTATGAAGATCCTGATGGCAATGATGCAAGTGTAAGATTCAAAGGCTTGACAGAAGATGAAATGGAAACTATACGTTCTTGAATGTTCTGATGGTTCTCTTTATACGGGAATTACTACTGACACGTCTAGAAGGCTAGATGAGCATAATTGTAGCACTCGTGGCGCAAAATATACGAGATCTCGAAGGCCTGTCAAAATGATCTGGACAAAAGATTTTAAAAGTAGATCAGACGCTTCAAAAGCAGAGTCTAAGTTTAAAAAACTATCTAGAAGCACAAAGCTTCAAATTATATCAGGCACGTGTAAATGGAATGTATTGTAGTATATAATAACATTACATAAGCACCCTTAGCTCAGTCGGATAGAGCGCTGGATTCCTAATCCTGAGGTCGCAGGTTCGAATCCTGCAGGGTGTACCCTGGAGTAAGCAAATGATTAGATCTCTTTTTAAAATTCCTAATAAAATCACGCTAGCATGTAGCGGCGGGCCAGATTCGATGGCTGTTCTTGACTTCTTAAGAAACGGAAGAAAAGAAGTCAGGGTAGCATACTTTCATCATGGAACAGACCACGGTGATGAAGCATACAAGTTTATTCTTGACTATTGTTCAAAGAATGATATTTCACTGACAACCGGATTCATTAAAAGAGAAAAAGCGCCAGATGAATCTCCAGAAGAATTTTGGAGAAATGAAAGATTGAAATTTCTTAAAAGCCTAGATTGCAAAGTTTATACAGGTCATAATCTTGATGATGCTGTTGAGTGGTGGATGTTTACAGCTATGAATGGCACAGCAAGATTAATTCCTCATCGTAACAAAAATATCATGAGACCCTTTCTTATAACACCAAAGGCATCATTTAGTGAGTGGTGCGAAAATAAAAATGTACCGTTTGTTAGTGATCCAGGAAATTCAAATCTAAAATATGCTAGATCTAGGATCAGACAAAATATTATCCCAGAAATTTTGAAAATTAATCCTGGGATTCGTAAGGTTATTAGTAAAAAAATTAAATATAATTTTGAAAATCAAAATAATGATATGAGACCTGCATGCTAAAGAGAAGCGTGTGTTTTGATGATGTTCTTTTAGTTCCGCAGTATAGTGATATAATGTCTCGTAAAGACATTAGCCTGTGCTCTAGTCTTGATGATAGTTTGAAATTTGAACTACCTGTTATTTCATCTCCAATGGACACAGTAACAGAGTCATCAATGGCTGCTGCAATGTGTAGATCAGGAGGCTTGGGAATTATACACAGATATAATACAATGGAAGATCAGTCAAGGCTTGTTAGAAATGTATTAGAGGCAGGCGCCTATAATGTTGGTGCCGCTGTCGGTGTTTCAGGAGATTATTTTGATCGAACTGCGAATCTGGTGGCAGCAGGTGTACGAATTATTTGTATTGATATTGCACACGGACACCACACAATGATGCGACATGCATTGAAAACATTGAGAAACACGTATGGAAATGCTATTCATATAATGGCGGGTAATGTTGCGACGCCTCAGGCGTTCAACGATTTAGCTGACTGGGGAGCTGACAGCATTCGTGTGGGTATCGGTGGCGGCTCTATTTGTTCGACTCGTGTACAAACTGGTCATGGCGTTCCAACACTTCAGTCGATAATTGATTGTAGCACATCAGACAGAGATGCTACACTTATTGCTGACGGGGGAATTCGGACTAGTGGTGATATCGTGAAGGCTCTTGCTGCAGGCGCAGATTTTGTAATGCTTGGGTCTCTGATTGCAGGAGCAACAGAAGCACCAGGTGACCCAGTCTATATATCAGGAGAAATGTTCAAGACGTATAGAGGAATGGCAAGTAAAGATGCACAGCTAGCGTGGAGAGGCCATACAGCTTCTGTAGAAGGTGTGTCATCAATGGTGCCTGTAATAGGCAAAGTTGCCAGTACGCTTGATGATCTCGAAACGGGAATTAGAAGCGGATTATCATATTCAGGAGCTTTGAACATTTCAGAGCTTCAATCGAAATCAAAATTTATTCAACAGTCTTCAGCTGGTGCAGTTGAAAGCTCTACTCACATTTCCAAAAGATTGTAAATTTCATTCTATTTCAATAGAATGAAAAGAGGAAAAGATGCCCTTTAAGTTTGAAAGTTTTTTTCCATATCCGACTATAAGAGATGTCCAGAATAAGGCAATTGATTTTTGTCTGGACTCTTTTGTAAATCAAGAAAAGAGATTTGTAGTCGTAGAAGCAGGAACAGGTGTTGGAAAGTCTGCAATTGGTGTAACTGTATCTAGATACCTTAATGCTAACGTAGATAATGATCTACATGATGAGAATTTTAGTCCTGGTGCATGGTTTGTCACTACACAAAAAATATTGCAAGATCAATATGTCAATGACTTCGGGCCTTCAAGAGGCAAGATGTGCTCTGTTAAGTCATCATCAAACTACGCGTGCTCGTACCATAAAGGGAACAGCTGTCAAGAATCACAAAGAGCTTTAAGAGCAGAAGATACAAAAAGCAGATTTTTTAAAGCATGCACATTTAATTGTCATTATAAAAACGCAAAAAGAGATTTTATAGAGTCTACGGAGTCTGTAACAAATTTCCCATATTTCTTGACTGAAGCGAAATATTCTGGGAAAATCACACCAAGAAATCTGCTTATAGTAGATGAAGCTCACAATCTAGAGTCAGAACTATCAAAATTTATTGAGATCATAGTTTCTGAGAGATTCTGTAAGCATACACTAAAGCTTCAGTGGCCAAGAGCCAGCACGCAATTTCAAGTCGTAAGGTGGATAAAAGAAATATACTTTCCAAAAGCAAAGTCACAGCTTGCTCATTTTGAAAAAATGATTAAACAGACAGGCCTGAAAAATAGATTAAAAGAATTTACATCAGTTGCTAGACAATATGATCTTCTGAAGTCACATGTTGAAAAAATTAATACGTTTCTTAGAATCTATAATAAAGAAAACTGGGTAATGCAGACAGTTCCTGCCTTTGGCAGATCTTTGAGAAAGTTTTCATTCAGAGCAATAGACATATCACCCTTTGCTCAAGACTACCTTTTTTGCCTAGGGAAAAGAGTTCTGATGATGTCAGCAACAATTTTAGATAAAGATACATTCTGCAAGTCTTTAAACATACCGAGAGACGAGGTCTCATTTATATCGATTCCATCTCCGTTTCCTGCAGAAAATCGTCCAATTTACTTTTTTCCAATTGGATCTATGAGTTCAAAGAATATTGAATACTCGCTTCCGAAGATGGCAAAAGCTGTCAAGGAAATTCTCAACGAGCACCCAGACGAAAAAGGAATAATTCACTGCCATACATTTAGGATAGCAAATTATCTAAAAAAGAAGATCCGATCAAAAAGGCTGTTGATACACACATCAGAGAATAGAGACAGTGTTCTTCAAGAGCATATCTCATCTAGTGAGTCAACTGTTCTTTTATCACCTTCAATGTCAGAGGGCGTTGATCTAAAAGGAGATCTTTCAAGGTTTCAAATAATAATGAAAATACCATATCCATATCTTGGAGATCCGCTGATTAAAAAGAGAATGAATAAATGGGAAGGATGGTATTCATTGCAGACAGCAAAGCTAATAGTTCAATCATCAGGAAGGTCAATTCGGTCTAATGATGATGCAGCAGTAACGTATATTCTCGATTCAGACTGGACAAGATTTTACGGTAGGAACAAGTCAATATTCCCGACTTCATTTAAGGAGTGTCTAAAATGATGTGTCTAGATAACGAGCTTTCAAAGAGCGCAGTTTTGAAGATGAAAAATTTCTATGAAGACTTGAGCAGTCTTTATTCGACATACGATATTGATATATTCGAAGATGCATGTAGAAGAAATGCTCTCATGTCACACGCACAGGAGAAGTTTTTTGCTGAAGAAATAGGAAAGAGATATCCGCTAGCTTATTCAGATGGGAAAACAGGGTGCGCAGATATTGTTATTCCAGAGATAAATAAGGAACTAGAGTGCAAGCTCACATCAAAGAGAAAAGCTGGTGGATTCAGCTTGCAGGCTGATTATAAATCGCTTGAGAGAAAGAAGTCTCTTGACTTTCTATACGTTCTAGCAAGCGATGATTTTAAGAAGTTTGCAGTTCTTTACTTTAAAGGACTAACACCAGATGATTTTCACGATGTGTCACCTGGTGCAAGGGGAAAGATAAAGATGAAGAAATATCTTGCTATGAAAAAGTGTGATGTCTTGATGGGTAGCGTGTCTATTCAGAATAAAATAGAGATAGAAAAACTTAAGCTCAAGATTCAGAAGATAAAAGAAAGAGGCGCTATTCACACTAAAAAGTATGAGAATTTATTGAAGAGTCTAAGCTACTGGAAAAATACAGAAGATAGATTTTCAATTCAGCTAGATGTGATATGATAAATAGGGTCATAAAAAAATCAAAAAAAGCATGCAATCGTATTCCAGATGCAATAGACGCAATGTGTCTATCTGTTTGCTCAATTATAATAGTCGCTGTTGGTCTCGTCAGGTATCATAGAAAGTTAAAAAAGGAAAAAGCAAAGAGGAATGAAAGATTCTCTTGATCAAATTTTAGATGACATGCTAAAAAGGAGACTGCGGATTCTTGATGATATAAGAATTCGTGCCACACTGCTTAGAGATGTTTGTGACAATCTTATTTCTAAGCTAGAGAACGATGGACCAGATGCATACTACAGTATTAATCATGAATCTCTAGATCATGCAAGACGTCTTCACAAGGCATGCATGGAGCTATCACTTATGAGAGGGTGGATTGATCGCATAAGAAAAAGAATAATATGAGTATTGCGTGTAACAGTAATGTATTTGTGGTACAATATATCTAGGAGAAAAAACAATGTCAAGAAAGTGGAAGGCACGTATTAGATTTCCCACATGCGACGCAACTGTCTTTGTTTACGCAGATACACAGTATGCTGCAAGGGAGTTGATTAAGGTCCAATATGCAGGAGCTGTATTAATTGGAGGATATGTTGGGTTAGCGTAACAGCTAACAAAAGGAGGAGATTTTGAAAATAGATATGAATTTTCAGGATTCAACAGTTGGCGACTTCAAGCCCGGAGAAATCGGGCTGATCAATGAAGCACTATGGCTGGCAATCAATAGGTGTAATGACTATGATAGCATGCTCTTTATGCGTGTAGGCTCAGATGAATCTGGTGCATCTATGTTGTTTTCTGAGAATACTCAGTGTAAGAAGCTTTTGGGATACAGCCTAGATAACGAGTAAAGATTATATGTATTTCCATGTAGGTTCTACATGGAATATAATCTCAAGCCCGGCGATCTAGTAAAATTTTCTAAAGATCCTATAGCTGTGCCACCCACGGTCATCCCTCTTGATACAGAGATGATGGGAATGGTGATAAATGTTGACACAAAGCTCATAGGGTCAGATTCTGACCCTAAGGCGATAATGACAACAGTTCTTGTAAAGTGGTCTGACCCTACGTGGAATTCAGATAAAGGATTCTCCGAAGAATACATGCAAGATCTCGTTCTTGTACAGCGAGGAGTACACTGTATAAAACAATAGCAGCATTACATGTAAACTATGCACACTGTTGGTATAATATTGGTATAATATTAAAAATAAGATTTTTCTACACTGGGTAATCTGGTTGCTGGTGTGGAGGCCGATTGCCCAGTTCCTTGGTTGGCCTCCACACCATTTTTTTATGAGCGCAACGATGATAGACGCTGGTGATATCGTTAATGTAAGATGCGATAACGGCATCTTTAAAATTGGAATAATCATTGTGAGAGATACTGACGATACCAGTGCTTTAATGGAAGAAACATTCTATCAGGTGATGCTTCACAGCGGAGAATTACAGTGGTTCTTAATAACTGATATAAAACCAGTCAATTGACTAATATTTAATATCGATGCGTTTAAAACTATCGAGATTTTTTGAGGCAACAAACCCTGGAAATGAAAGGGCTTTGTATATTTTTGACTTTGATGACACACTTGTAGATACAGCTAGTTCAGAGCTACGAGTCAAAATTACGCATACGCTTTCTAGCGGTCGAGTAAAGACATATGTACTCACTTCAGACGAATACGCATCATTTAAGCTGCCGACTACTGGAAAGATACAGCTGAACTTTGCAGATTTTGAGACAGTTCCGCCAGATATTGAGATAAAAGATCAGTATTTCTCTCTTCTAGAGAAGGCACTATCAGACAGCAGCGGTCATGTTATAATTCTCACAGCAAGAGCTGTATCAGAGCCGCTGGTTGATTTTCTTAGACCGATCTTAAAGGACAAGATGCCTGAAGTAGTCGCAGTCGGGACGAGTGATCCATACGCAAAATCTAGCTACATTGAGGATTTAATCAATAGATTTGGATTCAGTAAGGTGTATTACTATGATGATGCTGAAAAAAATATAGAAGCAGTAGACGGAATAGTAGATGACTATGAAGATGTTGACTTCGAGCTACATCACGTAACTGATGAGTAGCTAGACATAATTGATACTTATGTCCTATTTATTATAAGGAAGCTATACAATGAAAATCACAAGAAAAATCACAGAACTACTTGACTCACTAGCTGAGTGGCTCGGAATTGCGCCAAAGCCTATCCCTGTGCGAATTCCAAGAAAGAAGAAGCAAAGAAGATGAAGGTCACACGCAGACAATTAAGAGAACTGATCAAAGAGGCACTTGTAAACGGTGACGAAGATGTTTCTGAAGAAGAGCTATCAGGAGAGGAGTACACTGTCGGCATGAAAGACGAGGTAGGCAATGACTACATTTTCGTCTATGACAGTGACGCACACACACTCACAAAACAGACAGGCGACCTTCACGCAACAGTGAAGTCAGGAGGGACCATGTCTGGACAGAATGTAAGGATAGTGGACCCAAACAATGATCTGTATCAAAAAATCATAGATACAGAGCCGCTAGCAAAAGATGCATTGACAGGGAGCTAAATAATGGTTCTTATTGCTTCTATTTCAGCTTCTGTTATCACTTGTATGAATTTATGTATATACACGTGCGCTATGTACAAGCATGGCTCTAGAGCAGCCTGGTAGCTCATGAAGATAAAAGAATCAATGCTTAGAAGGACTATTCGAGGAATGCTACTTGAAATTAAAGCTAGCGATCCACAGCCTGATGAACCAGATCTCACAATGTATAGTGAGACACTTAATGACATGATCATATCACTTCTCTTTAGACAAGATATGATCACGCAGATCGACAGTCTTCCAGCTGAAACTGAGGTGAGTACAGTATTAGATACAGGAGAGCTATTCTCAGACTATGATACCATTAATGAGGTCCACGTAGGGATCGCGATCAATGATGAAGGAACTGGAAAGGTTGAGGCGTATTACATTTGTGATGTAGACGATAGATCAAAATCAAACCTTGCCGTAGTTGTTGATCTTCCAAGGAGCTATCAAAATGTTGACGGCGTAAAGGAGTGGCTAGAGATAGAGCTAGAGGATGCACTATCCCATGAGCTAAGACACAGCTGTGATCCAACAGAGATGTTATCCGCAGATATTCCAGAAGGTGAGGAAAAGTGGAAGACAGTTGAGAACATATACAAGCACTTTGGATCAGAGGCTGAAATCAGAGGAAATGTAGCTGGGATCATAGGAAGGGCACGTCGTTCTGGTGAGGATCCTATTAATATAATGAATGACTATATTGACACAATATTCAACGATGCAATCGCATACGGACACAGTGAGGAAGAGCTAGTCACAGTCATGAATAAGATTGGACAGGCCTGGAGTGATCATCTTGACTCTATAGCTACGTGAGAAAATTATTAGTTCTCTATACTTAGCTATATGAGGACTATAAAAAATCGATTAATATCCACACTATTTCTTAGTATGAGCATCTTAGTAATTGGTGTAGTAGCTGTAGATACAAGTACATTTCAAGAAACACTTAGCCTTTTTCCTAGAGAGCCCACTGCTGACGGAATATGGAGAAACCCACCTGTAGTGCTTGTGTGTAAGGGAGCACCTGTATCTGAATCGAGAGTAAGAAGGGCACTAAGTGTCTGGAAGCGTTTAGGTTATGAATTTTATGATCCAATATTTGATGACACATCAGAGTGGTGCATATCAGATTCTTATGCGGGTGCAATTACCATTGATTTAAATGGACAAGACTTTCCTGATGGCAATCTTGCTGTGACTAGAACATTTCATACAAGACACAATAAAAGTATAGTTGGAGCAAAAATTCAGATATTGTCAAGAGCTTCAACAAAAGAGAGAGTGCTTGAGCATGAGATAGGTCATGCACTTGGGTGGAATCACTTTCCAAGAAAATATCATCTCATGAATCCCACATGGGAATTTGGCGGCTGGGATACATTTGGACTAACGTACAAAGCACTGTCTAGATACATTCCCATTAGTGATATAGAAGACATAGATATTCTTATAACAGAGCATGCAGAATGAAAGAAAGTAGTGAAAATATCTTGAGAGAATACATATCTCTTATAATTCAAGAAAAGAAGAAACGTAAAAAGAAACAGAAGTATGCAGGATCTTATCCTGAAGACACTTATGAGCTAGGAAACGAAAAAAATCTATATCTAGATAAACCATCAACACATGGAGGCTGGCCTGAAGGTGAATATGACCCTCCAGTTATGAAACAGATTTCAAAATGGCTAAAATCAATGAAGATGATGAAGTAAACTTATAATCTGCGTCCTATTTATTACAGAAGGGAATCACCCATGAAAAAGCTTAGCAGCAGAGAACTTAGACAGATTATATTGCAAGAGGCGAGTAAGAAGTCTAAGAAAGATTTAAAAGATATATTAGACCATAAGGTCGTGGCTGATGTCGTGCATGCTCTCCACGATGGTTGGGCAGGCGAGGGTGGTGACGGGAATCTCGTAAGCAAAACGGACTGGATGAAAATTGGAAAGATAAAGGAAGCTGCGCTAAGAAGTCTGATATCTAGTCACATTAAAAGCATGCTCGAAGGATGCTCACATGAGCATGATACTGGTGAGAAATGTGACTCATGTGCTGCTGGGAACGGATGCGGCTGTGCGGTACCTGATGATGATTTTGAAGAATTTCCAGCAGATGCTGAAGAAGAGTATGTTGAAGGCGATGCCCTAGAAGACGCGTGGTCTGGCGGAGCAAATCTTGAGGAGCCTCTTAATCACGCTCACTTTGAGACAGGTGAAAGCAATGCAGGTCCACACTCTACTTTTTCACCAAGCTCGACAGGGTGTGAAGATCCCAGCATGATCGCACCATATATGAATCATAGATCTCAAGTAGAAGATATGGGTGTTCCTTGCGGTGATTCTTATAGGTCAGTCGGAGATTATCTTGTATCAAGGCCTAGTGATGCAATGAATATTGTTGGACCATTAATGGATCAAACTGGCGCAACATGTCCTTCGTCTGTTGCTCAGGCACTTGCAGATATAATTCATTTTGCAAACATGGAAAGATTTAATGAGCAGTAAAAGAGAAAACGTAAGAACAATAACAAGAGAATTCTTTGAAGATGTCCTTTCATGTGACAGCGGATACGGTGATCTTTTGACTGAGCAGAATGAATATGAACAGACTTCTATACCACAAGAAGATACAGCACTAAGTGATGCACCCAGTGAGATAGTGATATATCCAGAGTCTCATCCTGGCGGGTTATACGTTGATGTCGCATTCAATGAAGATAGAAACACATATACGATATACATTGGTGAAAGTATGACACTGTCTGAGCTTGAAGAAGAAGATATTCAAGGACTCGCTAGATCACTTCTGAGTGTTCTTCAAAGTGAAATATAGTTTAAGTGTAGATGATAAAGCGCTCATAAGAATTATTGAGCGAATCATTAGGGACGCTTCACATGATTCTTCTGATACCCTGTATAGGGTATCTCCATCTTCAATTCACGGCGTAGGAATTCACGCTATTATAAAAATTCCCATGGGCACTTGTTTAGGCGTTAGTCATATCAGAGATGCATCCGGTAGATACACTACAACGCAGCTAGGCGCATATCATAATCATTCGAGCACACCTAACACAGTCAATATTTCTAACGGTGACACTCGCAGCCTTCACACTATTTCTGATGTAGTGCCTGGCGATGAAATAACAGTTGACTATACAAAACAGCCAGATCTAGAACAACCAGAATCTTTTTTAAAAAAAATATAAAATCTCCTCATTTTGAATTATAATCAATTAGGAGGTAAGATGAATCAAGACGATTCTAGTTTGAGTGAATTGACAGAAAGAGCGATTGAGTTAAAGCAGGAACATTTTAAATTTGATCAAGAAGTAATACTGCTTCACAAGAGACATTGGCTGTCTAGTAAAGAAAAAGATAGGCTAAGACATTTAAAGAAGATGAAACTTTCAAGAAAAGATGAGATCAGGATAATAAATAGCACGATCAAATCATTGAGAGGCGACAGTTGAAAAAGCGTAATTCTACATGTCGGACAATACAGCAAAGAAGAGATTTTGCAAATGAAAAAAAGGTTGAAAGAGATAAGCGAACATATGAGCAACAGCTTCAAGTGTTAGACGATAGGCTTGGAGAAAATGTCGGAGCCGCAAAAGAAAGAGCTTCATTGTTACGTGCAATTTCTGACAGAAAGGCTGCAAAGCCTAAAAACCAGAACAAAAAAAATAAAACAGCAGATAAAAATAAAAGAAAGAGAAAATAGAATAGTGTATGGCAAAGCAAATCACAAAGAAAAAAGTTAAAGCATTTAAAAAGAAGACCAAAATAGGTCTTTCAACAAATACAAAATACGGTAGTCCAGGACCACATGGTGGCAATAAGGGATATAAGAAGAGATACAGAGGTCAGGGCAAAAGAAGATAAGATAAAGATACCATAGACAAAATCACCTCATTGAGGTGATTTTTTTTGTAATTGATGGATACTTATAGATGTGTAATCGTTAGCGACGGTGGTAGATCATGAAATTAACAAGACGACGCCTTAGAGGCATCATAAAAGAAATTCTTAATGAGACATACGAGGCCTCTCCAAAGCAGTCAGGCGGAAAAGACAAGGACCAGGCATATGACCTGATAGAAGCGCTGTCTCCAATGAGTGCAGATTCAGTGAGAGAAATAGTTTTCTATGCAATCAGTGCTGCGTCTGAGGGTGATCCCAACAGGGCTACAAAGGCGTACAAAGCTGTAGTTGATCATCTTTCCATTAATGTAGATGACACAGATGATGACGATGATAAAGACTCGGATGACAGTGAGACACTAGATCTCCGTGGCAAAACAGTTACATCTCAAAGCATTGCAGCACTAAAGAAAAGGGTTAGGCAGCATACTGGTGAAGAGCCTGTTGACTTTGGAACTGTTGATACAAATACAGGAAAAGTTCGTATAAAATGAAGGCAACTAGAAAAATGATTCGTGAGCTAGTACGTGAGCAAGTACAAGGTGACTTATCATCTCTTGAAAGTGGGTCCG
>Ga0209756_1002655_pt1 | contig 15250 bp, 12 predicted proteins | sample ETNvirenome_6_85_FD_184071 | JGI IMG/M metagenome (GOLD analysis project Ga0209756, IMG submission 184071) | Marine viral communities from the Pacific Ocean - ETNP_6_85 (SPAdes) (version 3) | ecosystem: Environmental > Aquatic > Marine > Oceanic | place: Pacific Ocean | collected 2013-06-19
ATATTACAGCGCACACTATCGGCTCCCCAATCGACCAAGTCATTGTAACCCTCCAAGGTTGCAACGTTACCCGCCATAATATGAACGGCGTCTCCAAAAACCTGACGAAGGGTGTCTAGCGCCTCTTTCATCAGGACATGGTGACCGTGCGCCACATCAACGCATAGTATTCTAACGCCCGTAGCTACGAGGGCACGTGCTCTATCTAAATAGTCGCCCGTTGTACCGATGGCAGCCCCCGCGTTTGCATTTGCTCCCACTATTACCTGATCGACTAGGGCGCACTGTCGCTCGATAGTGTTATAACGATGAATAATTCCAAGGCCTCCGGCTTGCCACATCGCTACCCCCATCTCTGATTCGGTGATCGTGTCCATGGGGCTCGCCAGAATAGGGAGTGCCAATCGCAATGTGCCGGCATCACTACACAGTATACGGCTCATATTTATTTCACTGCGACTTACGATATCGGAATACTGAGGCATCAGCAGAACGTCATCATAGGTGAGAGCCTCTTTAGGTTCCATGAACGACCTCGCTAACAAGTTGTGAGCAACGTGGACATGTAAGGCGAACTGTCTTCTTTTCCTGAAGTACTGTCACCTGCCATGTCTTTACCGTTTCCGGCGTTCGCTCAAAGGGTTCGTTGCAAACACAACACTCCTTAGGCTGCTTCATCATTAAGGCTGCTTGTTCAGCTAGCAGCTTCTTAATTGCCTTGGCCGTTTTACCTTTTTTGGTGACAACCTTACGCAGCTTTTTCACTTGCCCGTTGAACCCAAGGCGCCGTGGCCGCGGTCCGAAATAGTGATGGGATACCACTCGTATATGTCGGGTGTAGCGCTGGCTATAAACCGCGCGTTAACAACAGGAACCACAACCGCTTGAGCTACCTTATCGCCGGGCTCCAGATACTGTGTTTCGGTTCCAATGTTATGAAGATTTATAAATACTTCTCCTTCATATCCACTGTCTACTACGCATGCGCCAACCAACAGATGCCGCTTGTGTGCTACACCGGACTTATTTTTAATCTCCATCATGTATCCATGAGGTATTCCAAATTTACAACCGGTGGGAACCAAAACACTTTGCCCCGGTTCAATCTTGAACACCGTCTCCGATATTTCAGTGGGCGTCCAACGTAAATCTAAGCCTGCGTCGCTAGGGTTCTCTCGTACTGGTGGGAAGGCATTACGCGGAACAACCCCGTCGCCTCTCAACATGTAATATTGTAATATCATTTTCCTTGTCCTCTGTATGCTTTTTTGTAACGCTTGTTCCCTCCGTGGGGACCGGGATGACCGGTCTTGGTGAACTTGCTGTTTCCGATGCTTGTCTTTTTTTTGCGCGTTTCTCGCTTAGTTCCGTCTGTCTTTCTAGCCATTGTAATTCTCCTTCTATTCTATTAATGGATTTCTCCCATGTTTCCTCGTCCACTTCACAGCCCTGGAAGTGTCGCCCTGCTTGGTAAGCCGCGACAGCTGTAGTGCCCGCCCCCGAAAAGGTATCGAGTACCATATCTCCGGGGTTTGAGTGCTTTTCGATTAGTTTCTTTATTAATTCTGTGTTCTTTTGTGTAGGAAGCAGTCGAAATCTGCCACCCTGAATAGGGTACTGATAAGACCCACTATCATATTCGCTATGGAAGGTGGGTTTCCCTTTCTTCACTGCAGTTAATGCCACCTCGCGGGAATTGGTAAGATAATTTCTTTTACTATTGAGAGGTTGCGGGTTGGTTTTAATCCACTCAATAAAGCGCGGCTGTTTAAAGCGCATCCTCTCCAGGATATCTTTAACGTGAGTGATCTTCCAAAGGTCGAAGAAAATAATACACGTGCCGCCCGGTTTGAGGACACGGTAATATTCTTCAACTGTAAAACTTAATTCTTCTAGGGTAAAGCCCGAATCCCATTCACCATAATCGGTACGCACCGCATACTTCGCTCCGTAAATAGACCCGTACTTCAGGTAGTTGCGCCTAGCTTCCTTGAGGGCAGCCACGCGTTGTTTACCGGGGGGATGACCTCCCGCTCGTGCCCACTCCTTCCACTCAGCAGCGGTCTTAAGATTGCGCCATTGATTCTCTGTTCGAAGCTGCAGTTTGTTATCATCGACGTTCTTAACATGATCTACCCATCTATCCATTCCTGAATCACGAGAAGTAATATAAGGAGGATCGGTTAAAATAAGATCAACACTATTATCTGGAATGTTCTTAAGAAAGTCGAGGCCACTTAGGCAGCCCAGTCGAATTGTTGAAACCTTGGTCATCGTGTTTTCCTTTACTCTCTTAATTGTATATTAATTAACTGTCTCTGTCAAGCTTTAAGTGAAATAAAAATGGGGGACCGAAGTCCCCCATTTCATCACTCGCATATCGTGCAATGCATTAGAGCATCGTAACCAGGTTGGCTACAAAAGACTGATACTCTAAAGCAGCAATCGTCTTACCGTTGCTAGTTACATCCTCCACGAGGGCGTTAGCTGCAGCAATCGCGCGTCCAATCTTGCGAGACTCTATAGTAGACTTCTTAGCATGTAGCAGCTCGCTTAACTTGGGGTTGCGATTGTTGTACTCAATAACACCACCAGCAAGCCGAGACATCTCAGTAGGAAGCGTAAACTTACCAACTCTGAACCCCACGATGTTACTCCGGTAACCCACTAGCAGGGTGCTTGACCCGTACAACAGTGCGTTGTCATTTAGGGCCCCTGCAAAGGCAGCATCTTCGGAAGCGATATCGCGGCGGCGATCTGCTAGCTTCTCAAGCTTAGCTTCGGCCTTGCGCTCTCGCTCTTCGTCAGCGATGGCCGATCCCAACTCTGTATCGCGCAGGTAGTCTCCAAAGCTTTCACTTCGATAACTGATACGGTGCTTGTGCGAAGCAAAGCCTAACACCTTACGGAACTCACCCTTGGTGCGAAAGCTAATCTTGCCGCGCAGGTTCCACCGCCACGAGTGTGAGGCTCGATCTTGATACACGCCGAGCCATCGGTTTCCATCGAGATACACCACAATATCGGCTACCTCAACATACATGCCGGCCGCGGCGGAGGACCCCTTGGGGACCCTCGTCAGCGTCAGTTCATAAGTGGTTTCTTCTCCGGTTGCCTTGTCCGTATAAACCTGAAACTGATCTAGGACCACTTCGGTTTCGGGGTTTGTTAACTCTAGGTAGTCCACGCTGGGCACCGGTGACGGAGCACCCGCGCCAATCACAGTCGAGATCGTGAGGGATCCTGAGTTGATCGGCTTGGCATACCGCACACCCAGACGCGAGACAATTCCCGTTTCGAAAGTGGCACAGTTCTTGAAATACGAAGTCGTGATGTCATCAATAATAATGATAGTCCCCGTTGCTTCAGGTGCTGTGTCCAGGGCATGTGTGTTCCACAAATCTATCAGATTATCGGGAACGATATCGTTGCGGGGGCCCACATATTGTCCGGTTTCCTTCAACTCGTCCCAGTTGACGCGTGCATAATTCAAATCACCGTCAGAGCCGCGCGTGATAATGGCAAACGTCTTACCCAAGGCAAAACATGCGGCCTTTAAGCCAACACCAAAATCAGAAATATCATCAGGGTTGTGGTTGTTATCACCACCAAAAATGAGGCCGGCGATTAGCTCGTCTGCGGTCATACCGATACCGTTATCCGCAATCACAATCTGCGAAACGGAACGCTTAGCAGAAGCACCGGAGCCGGTTTCGGGCACCAACGTAACAACGCCTTGAGTCGCCTTAGCCACAAAAAGGTTGTCGAACATCTCGTAAAGAGCCTGCCAAGGCAAGAAATTGCCTTCAACAAATGCGTTTAAAGTCCGCGGGACATTCATCTCAAAAGTTTCCATTATAACCTCCTTAATTTATTAATTACACAAGCAGCGCTCACGTAATGTTATCATGGAAAGTGGAGGTCTCGATCCCAGCTTTCACCAGGTACCTCCAACGTCTTTATAGTGTACCAAACTGTGCATCAGTTGTAAAGTACTTTCTTAATTTTTTTATCCCAGCAATCTAAGATTACGCCTGATCGATCGAGTGGAGAACCCCCACGCCGGGTCGAAATCTAATTTGCCCATGTAGGGGTGGTTCAGGTGAATTCTATCCTTGCCATCTACGACGCCCCAACACCTAAACTTTGTCAACACCGAATTTGAATCAATTACAGAAACAATCCAATAAGGCTTTCCGTGTTTAGTTTTCTTCTTGATAACCTCCCGTGGTATAAACCACACAAGGGCCAGCGCTGGATCGTAGTCAGAAACAGGAGGCACACAATAAGTGTCGAGGCGCAGTCGCACCGCATCAGTCATCACCAAGTGCATCGGAAAGATACCTGTCAACGTCGTAAGATTATCAATCTCTTCCACTGTTGTAAAGTCTCCCTCATCTTTATAGGTTTCAATATTCTCCAAGAACTTCTTCTTGCTGTAGACTCTATCCACTGCGACGGCAGACCAGAAGTGCTTGCGTCCTGTGAACCTGTCGTCCATCAGGTTATTCAGGGCCCCCGAACGAACCAACACATCGAGCGCCTTCTTGTTCAGCTTGCTGTATACAATATCATCATGAAACAAAAACTCCTCAATATCATTGAACGGTCTGTTCGCGACAATTTGCTCAATGGCTGCGTCCCCCAGCCCCTTCAGTCCCGCGAGCGGCTGCACCAAACGTTTGTCGTTGTTGGGATCGATCTCCCAGACGAACGACGATGTGTTAATGTCTGCCTCCACAATCTCAAAGCCGTTTGCCTTCGCGATATTGATAGCTCGCTCCTTGCGCTTCTCTGGTTCCTTGTCGAGGAAAGATGCCATCCATTCCACGGGGTAGTAGTGATAGAGCCACGCGCACTGGAATGAAATTGCCGAGTAGGACACTGCGTGCGACTTGTTGAAGCCGTAGCCAGAGAAGTACTCAAACCTCTCCCACATATCCTCGGCTTCGCCGTAACGAATGCCCTTCTCCACGCACCCATCAATGAATTTGGTGCGGAGGGCCTTCTTCACTCTGACTTCCTTCCCGGTACCCTTCTTGGTAAGAACCTTGCGGAGGATGTTCCCCTCATCGAGAGAGATATCCTTCCCGAGCTTATGAGCAAGAAGAGCAATCTGCTCTTGGAAGATAAGGAACCCGTAGGTCTCCTTGGTTACGTCCTTCACATGCTCATTAATGTAATCGATGTCCCCGGCGTTTGCCTTGGCTTGAATGTACTGCTCGTGCACGTTGGCCGAGAGTGGACCTGGTCGATAGATCGAGGTGATGGCAGAGATATCAATCAAGGACTTCGGTTTTGCGTTCGCACAAAATTCCTGTGCCCGCTGCTCTGTGAATTGAAAAATTCCCGCGAAGTTTGCACACTGGAAAATATTTCTATAGACGGCTTGATCCTCAAAGTCAATTACGTCGGGGTGAAGATGCTTCTCATAAAATGCTTTTACATCTTGGAACGTTGGATCTGGATTGTTCTGGTGTCGCTTTAAGATATGGCGAATCGCTCCCTCAATCATTCGAAGTGTTGAAAGCCCCAACAAATCAAACTTAATAAACCCGAGTGGCTCCAAGTGACGAACGTGCTGTCCCTCAGCCCATGGTGCCTGCCGAACGCCGCCCGAACTAATGATGGGCATATGCTCGTTCAAGTCGTCAGCAATCAGAACGCCCCCTGCGTGACGGGAACAAGAACGTACCTGTCCAACCAGCGCCTCAACGTGTGTCTTAATGTGCGGATACTTTACTAGGTACCCGCGCAAGGAGGGGGAGAGTTCCATAACCTCTTCCCACGTGGGAGCGTAGACCCCGGCCTTAATGCCGTGCTTCATCTTGGCTGCAGGAGTGGCCTCCGCAATCATGGTCGACGTTACCTTATTAACTTCTCCGAACTCCACACCATAGAACTTTGAAATGTCCTTAATCAAAGACTTCAACTGAAGTGTGTTCCAATTTGAAATAGGAATGACTGAGTTCTTGCCCCAATCTTCCATGAGCATTTCCTTGAGTTCCATCGGCTCCGCAACATCATAATCAATGTCGGGGTAGTCCGTGGCATCCTTGCGCAGGAACCTCTCGAAGAGGAGTCCGTACTTGATAGGGTCAATCTGTGTGATACCCAGGACGTAGGCCGCTAGCGAACCTGCAGCAGACCCTCTGCCAGGGCCAGTCAACTGGACTTCGTTAGCCTTGTCGGCTATCGCCTTCATAGTGAGGAAGTACTTACTGAATCCTCGGTCCTCGATAACATCGAGTTCCATCTGAAGTCTGTCGGCATACTCCTCCTTCTCGTGTAGGCCGCGCTGCCGCAGGCCTTCCAGTGCGTAGTTCACTAATGCCTCTGCGTCTGTGAATCCTGCCGGGACCACGAAGTCTGGGAGCTTAACCGTGGTGTCTGGTGTGAAGTCCTCGATCCTATTGAAAGCAATGTTGTGGGTCTCAGTAATCGAGTCCATAACAAGTTGGTCATCATACTCGAAGCCGCCTGTCTTAGAATAATACTTATAGGCATCCCACATCTGGTTACCATTCTTAGGGTACAGTTCATACCCAATCTCCTCAACTCCAGCTGGAAGTTCTGTGTTGTCCTCGGCCCAAGCCGGCGCGCCCTTCCCTAGCCATCCCAGACGCTTGTACAGTTCTCGATCCTTCCACGCGTCGCCATTAGGATAGTGGCTATCAGCTGTCGAGATCAATGTGATATCAAACTCTTTGCACACCTCAATGATGTACTGATTTAGTTCGTGCTGCTCTGTAATGTTGTTCCATTGAAGCTCGCCGTACCAGCGGTCCCCAAAAATCTCCACGAAGCGTCGGGTCGTCTCCCTCATCGCCTCCCGCACAGCCTCGGGGCCTTCCTCGCGGTTCTCCCAATAGTTGCCAGCGTAGGGGCCACCCAAGCAGGCAGACGAAGCGATAACTCCTTCAGAGTGTTCTGCTAGCATCTTATAGTCTACGCGCGGGTAGCGATAGAAATTCTCCTCTCTGTATGAAGCCGAGATTAGCTTGAACAGGTTGTTGAGTCCAGTCTGATTCTGTGCGAGAAGAACGAGGTGGCGTCGACGGTTGATAACGGACTTGGTGGCTTTCTTAGATGCGTCTTCATCCTCAACCGTAGCTCCGGACGTATCGCCCTGTTTTGCCAGTGATTTCGCCTGCTTAGTGTCTTCCTTGATACGGTTATAATCATCGCGCCATTCATCAATGGAAGGAAGGAAGTATGCCTCCACTCCAAAGATAGGTTTAAATTCCTTTCCCTCGGACTTCATTTTCTGCCAGTGTAAAAACTGATGGGAGAACCCATTCATATTCCCGTGGTCTGTCAGGGCAAGTGCTTCGCCCCCGTTCTCATAACAGAAATCCATATGTTCATCTGGATATCCGATGGCATCAAAAATAGAGCCGGCTACGCTATGTGCGTGCAGTCCTACAAAAGGAATCTTTTTTTCGTTCACTTGTTTCTCCCTCTATACATAGTGTTGGGGCCCGGGCGCTTAGTCCTTTCTCCCAATTCCGATGATATAAATTTAACATATCCAGACCACATAGTCAAGTCATAAAATTCATTTAATGGTTGATGGGTGCCCCCCGGTCCACCGCCGAACACATCCTCCAAGGAAAACCCTAGTGACTTGCGGCGCTCTTCTACCGGTAGCATTTCGCGTGGCATTTCTCCAGGTGGGGGCGCTTTATAAAGAGCAGAGTTAGACGTAATCACATGCTTAGCGCGGCGCCACTCCTCCGACTCCAACACAAAACTTAAAGGCACTCCATCCTTTACTGTCTGTCCCTCATATTCAAAATAAAAGGGAGCGTTCTTCTTAAGGATAGATTTATAACGATAGATTTCTTTGGGATCCATCATGCTCAACGGAAATGATATGTAGTACTGCTTAGGAGCTGCCCATTTGGAAAAGATTGTGGTAATCCAATAGGCCACGTTAACTCCATGAATCACCGACCACGCATAACAGTCTATTTTATCACGGTGCTTTGGATGAATGGGAACATAGTAAATGGGGACCTCCCGATGGTTATCTCCCCCAAAGCGCTTATAGGTTCCGCGCTGTATGCTTTCAATATCTGTCGTGAAGTCTCCTATGCGATGGCGCAGAAGGGGGGCGATGTCGTCGTTCGCTACAATCCAGATGGAGGTGCACCCCACATGCAGACACTCATAAATGGATGCTTCCAGTGCCGTGTAGTTGGGCCCAACTGGAATTAGCGAGGAGTCCCATTCCATTCCAAATTCAGATGCCATCCCTGCCACCGGAACGACAGCCGGCATATTAAGTTTTTTAGCCATGCAAAATGATCCGGGGGTCTAAGTCGTTCACTACTTCAAAATGAAAATTATTTTTCATGGTATGACGATAAGAGTGACGCACTTTGAGTGTAGTCCCGTTATCAGTTTGAATTTTATGCTCTTTAAGCTTGCGTTCCAAGAAAATGCGCGCCACTGTCTCTGAGAAATCAAAGCTTTTTAAATCGGCGTCCGGAATAACGCTCCGTACGATGATGTCTTTAAAATCTCCACCGGTATTTCTATCGATACGATTAGACGTGACAAATCTAATACTCTTCACAAAAGAATCCCCCGACACCAGAGTAAAATCAGCACCCAAGCGAGAGCCCTGGATTAAATCAAAGATATCATACACCACGTGATCCTCTACTACTTCGCGTACTTCCAGCTGGGCAAAATTATCTAAATCAAAAATGTGGAGTTTCTTAAAACGGATCAGTACTTTAGTATTCCCTTTGGTTACCACTTTTAATCGAGTATCTTCAAAAGAAATGTTTTCGACTCCGAAAGGAATTGGTAAGTGCCCACTCATCCCCAAGTTATAAATGGCATCCAACCACTCACTCTTAACGTCTTGATATCCCACCAAGTAGTGGAAGGGGCGCTGTTCACTATTAACAATAAGATGATAGTTGTTGGTGCGCGCAAATGTTACTGCGGGGTGTCCCCATCCCAGCACCACATTGTCGAACTCAAACTCCACTTGGGACAGATTCACCATAGTGCTATTGTAGCACCGATGATTCATTGGGTCAAGGATTTATTTTTTTATCCCTACCTTCGGACGGGGATGTCTTTTCCTGTCGTGGTTACAATATCGGTGAGTTCGTCGGAAGCTCCGGTGCTAGTATCGGTAACCACTTTGGTCATACTCTCAACGAAATGCTTGCCCACCAGTTCCACCTTACTACCCGCTTCGGCCTGAGCTTCGGCGAGGGCCGGGTCGAGGCCTTGAACATCCTGCGCCACCTCGACAGCTTCTCTAACCTTTTCAGCCACCTCGGGGAGCATCTGATCGAACGAAAGTTTAACAGTATCCGCATCTGTTGCATCCATCCACTTTGAGTTCAACAGCTGTTCTATGGAGCGAACAACGACGTTGGATTCTTTCATACTTCGATCCCAAATAAGTTCATCGGTTACCTGCACGATCTCGCCCCCCTGCTCCATTGCGCCGGTGTAAACTTTAACTACTTCGTCTTCTATCCCTTCGGCGCCGCCCAAATTACTATAAAGATCGGTGGTCAACAGGTCGATTGCTTGATTAAGAATCTCTTGACTCACTTCAACAGCACTCGGGTCAGGACTAGCTGCTGCGCTAGCGATTGCAGCAGTGGCCGCAATAAGAATGAGGGCGGCCGCCAACACCAAAAAAGCAGGCCCTAAAAATCTCTTTAGTTTTGCTGCAGTTTTAATAAGTGTCCGGATAACACCAAAAACAGCCAAATATAATTTAGCACTGTAATGATCGAAGGCGCGCGTGAGCACTTTGACCACTTTGTCAATCAAGTTAAGGGCAACTTGGGCTGCCTTAACCATCGCACTGCTTTTGAGCTGGGCCCACTTATCGGCGCCCCACTTTTGAATTTGGGAGAGATCGACGCCTTCTTCTATCAGTGACCATTCATATAACACGGACCTAGTCCAGGTATCAATGAACTCTTCTTCAGTGATGAGAGAAGAGTCTAACTCTTCACACAACACATCAAAATTCTTGTGACCTACGACCTGTTGGTTTTCAACAAGGAAAAGATTATCATTAATTAAAGACTCCGCCTGATTCTCTTCAACCCAAGCGCGCCAGTTTTCCATTATAAGTTTCATCACTTATAAATAGTTTAACTATCAGCTAAAATACCGATTACGTGGTTTTCCTTGATAACCGTAAAGGTCTCCCCGTTGTGTTGAATGTCACGGAGCATGTGAGCCTCGACCACAAGTTGCAAGCCACGTCCCCACAAAGTTCCGGATTCGCCGGAGCAATTGAGTACCTCAACCACCGCGAATGGACTTTCTACTGCCCGATAATCCTGAGGTAATAGAATACCACTCTCTTCTGCATCCCTAACCTCTATGTTTCTAACCCAAAGGTAGTTGTTAACTGGTGTAAAATTCATTCTTTCTCCTATCCACACTTGGCAAAGCCACAGTTCTTACAAGTAATACATCCCTCAACATAAACCAGCCCTTCAGTCTCACACTCTCCACAAGTCTTTTCGGTTGCGGTTTGTCCGTCTGGAATGTAACTCTTGAGGATACGCGCGATGCATTTAGCAAAACTAAACAGATCGCTATCGCGATCCTTTTGAAGCTGCTCCACCACGTACTGAATATTGGCGCCATGGCGCAACCCGAGCGAAATAATGCGGGTAAAGCCACTCTGGTTGGGGTTATCAAAAGCCCTAACCAAGTCCTTGATGATTATGGTCTCGCCATTCTTTCCCACCTTTAAATCATAGACAGAATTCATTGTCTTGCGTGGGTTTTTAACAAGAATCCCCTCCACTTTGTCGCGAGGAATCTCAATCAAGTTAGACAAGCCTCCCATCACTTCGTAGGGTTTGCCATCCATCAACCCAACCACAATAATCCACTTCTCTCCCTTGATGGTAGTGTGATGAATATTGCAGGGGAGTTCAATGGGGCGTTTGGGTGCGCGGTGCTGCGGAAAACCGGGCCTCGTGTCAGCCACCAAGACACCCGACCGGGAGCCCTCTACGTACACTGTCAAACCCTTCAGGCCCTGCTGCCATCCCTCACGATAGAGGCGCCCCACCAATTGAGCGTTGGTTCCTTCGGGAAGATTAATGGTAGAGCTAATGCTATGATCAATGTTCTGCTGGATAACTGACTGAACCGCTACTCGACGTTCCCAGTCGATGCCGTCGCTCATCACAAAGAAGGGGGGCAATTCCGCAGCTGTACCGTCCTTAGCGGGGTGACCATCAAGCCATTCCTGCGCGTTATGATGAAACACTAGATATTCTACCCATCGATCTCCCATATCGTCAATATGATCTGCTTCAAGATGTTGCTCGTCATGGGAAAGCTTGCGGCGTCGTATATAAGAATTACGAAAAACGGGCTCGAGCCCCGAGGACGTCTGGGACATTATAGAAACGGACCCAGTAGGCGCATTAGTAAGTATTGAAATGTTGCGGCGTCCATGCTTGGCAATTAGCTCTTGGAGGTGAGAGGGAAGGCGCTGTATAAAACTATTGTTCTCCTCCACATTCCAATCAAAGGCAGGAAATGCACCACGCTCCTGCGCAAGATAAACGCTTTCTTCGTAGGCTGCGTCACGTATAGTACGATAGATTTGTTCGATGATCACCAGTGCTTCGTCACTGTCGTAGGCCAAATTTAAACAAGCCAACGCATCCGCCAGTCCGTGGGTGCCCAAGCCGGTGCGCCGTCCTCTGGTCGCGGCAACAGATAGTTTAGCCCATAAAGTCTTTTCATCAGGGGTGTCCGCCACTTTACCAATCTTGTCAAGCTTTTCGAGTTCCAATTCTACGAGATCATCTGACAATCGCATTCCTACCGCCGCTACTTCTTTTAACTTACCGAAGTCAAAGTCTGCATTTTTTTGGAAAGAATTTTTTACGAGGCTTTTTAAATTCAAAGACAAAAGCCTACAGCTATCGTAGGCAGAAAGGGGTATTTCCCCGCAGGGATTCGTAGTCCTGGTTTTAAAATCTGCATACTCATGAGCCGGCAAGTTCTTAGTAATATTGTCCCACATAAGGAGGCCTGGTTCCGCGGTCGTCGTGGCCGACTCAATAATTGTCTCCCACAAGCTAGCGGCATCAACTTCGGATGTGTACTCGGGGTGTGAAGATTCTACTGGAAACTGGAGGGTAAACATTTCTTTATTTTCCACCGCCTCCATGAAAGCATCGCTTATCTTAACTGATATGTTGGCTCCTGTCACCTTAGTTAAGTCCTTCTTCATCGTCACAAACTTTTCTATGTCTGGGTGACGTACATCTATCGACACCATCAGGGCGCCTCGGCGACCATTCTGTCCAATCATCCGACAAACATATGAATAAAAATCAGCGAAGCTCCAGGCACCAGTAGTAGTCCTGGCAGAGTTATTAACGGGGGCGCCCTCTGGACGCAAGTCTGAGATATCAAGCCCCACTCCGCAGCGGCGCTTAAATAGGTTCGCCAAATCTTTGCCCGTATCCATAATAGAGGATACACAGTCTTGAGGGTTATCAACAACCACACAATTAGACAACGACACATTAACATAATCATTACCAATCCCCATCATGGGGGAACCTTGGGGCACGATGTATTTAAAGTTCTTGAAAAAAGAATAGATTTCATCCTCTGTCAGATGATTTGACTTGCGTGTAATAAATTTATCTTCCATGCGAGCAAACTCTTTGGCCAATCGCCGGTGCATGTCATCCGGAGTGCGCTCCATGAAATTTCCTTTGTTGTCTCGCAAACAATATTTAGTCAGAAAGACATTGGTAGCCAGTTCATCACCACTAAAATACTCAAGGGTCTCCCCTCGTACTACATCCTCATCAAACATTTTTAGCCTCCATTATTTTTTTTAAATTTCTTATACTTCTCGACCAAGTTTTCTTTCTGTCTCTTAGCGCTCACCTCAACGAACTCTTCTTCATTAGATTCTAATACTTTGATATACACGTGTGCAGTGTCCATGAAAATAGGAAAAACAATCCCGTCGGGCCCATTTCTATTCTTCGCTATAAACATACGGCCTCCGTTGGTATTCTTATCTTCAATCGTGCGAGAGATACTAAAAATAAAGTCCGACACAAAACATTTGTTAAAGGCCTCCGAAATAGATTCCATTGTAATGACTTCTGCATTTAAACCTGATCGGTTGGTCTGGGATGCCGTCCATACCGGGCACTTATATTCTGATGCAATAGCGCGGAGCTCTTCATAGATAGATTCAAGTTCATTTCTTTTCTCTTTTAGATACCGAACAGGACGCAAAAGATCTCCGTAATCAACGATGATCATATCTGCTTCAACGTTGCGCATACGCAATTTTTCCAAGTGATTACGAATAGTTTGTGTACTAGCCGTCTTTGTAGGATACTCTTTAATAATCAGTTTCCCATCAATCTCTTGAACTTCTTCGTAGATTTTTTCTTTAAAAGAAACCAGGTCCTGCAGGGGGATTTTAGTGAGGCACGAGTCGTAGCGTGAAGCCACTACGGTGTCCTGCAATTCCAGGGTGTAGTGGACCACCGTCTTCCCTTCTTTAAGGGCCGCTGTTCCTAGGTGTACAAGGGCCATGGACTTACCCGCACCAGTGGGGGCGATAACCACACCAAGCTCCTTCTGCCCTAGGCCACCCTTGCAAATATCATCAATTATTTCCCAGCCCGTGGTGGTAGGATTGCGGAAACGAGGCTTAAAGCGTTCTTCAAAATCTTTTTTATAATCATAGCCGGCATCATTGTCCACTCCCAATTTAAGTGAATCATTAATGACTTGAGATATTTCATCGAAGGATGAATTCTGAAGAAGGCCGATGGACTTCACCATCGCTGACTTAAGGTTTTGCTTTTTACAGAAATCCAAGGAGGTGTCTTTAATATATTCGACGTCCGTCAACCCAGCTATCTGGGTGCGTACATAAAATTCTCTTGTCTGCTTGACCGTTAGTTCATTTTCGTTATCAAGTTCGGAACGCAAGATAGTTTTCATAATATCCCGCGAGGGATGCACTCCATACTTTTTCCTATAATCAAAAATCTTATTGAGGAATAACTTCAAATAGTTTAACTCTAGAAAATTTACATCTAGAACTTCCTCTATCTGATCAGCAAAGGCCCGGTCACCCAGAATTACCATACATAGCTTTTCTTGGAAAGACTTTCCGTACTTGGAAAAACTGACAGGCTCACCGTCTAATTTCATAGCTTCCTTCATGCTTCACAGTACTACTGCAGAAGTGCCTTATCAACACAAATTCTATTCATTGCTGCGTGGAGATCATCCCAATTAAAAACCCCAAACCCATCCTGGTTCATCATTCGAATAATCTCCGTTTTATTATAATCATATTCAAAATTTTCTAGCGCGTAGTGCACTTTTTCACGACACTGCAGTGAAAGCGCTGGGGCATACAGTTGCATCAATTTATAGTTCTCTATAATTACATCTCTGTAAGACAAAACGTTCGTGAAAAACTTAGCCTTGGAGTCGCTTGTCAAACAAAAATCAAAAATCTCCTGCAATGTTGCATCCTTATCCTCTCTCAGAAATTTTAAATTTTTTGAAATACTTTTTAGGCCTGCTCTCGGAACCCCCTTAAGGTTGTCCGAAGGGTCTCCGGCAATGGCTCGTGCCAAAGCAAAATTGCGTGGATGGATATCAAAATCCTCCACCACATTTAACTTATTATGAACCTTCTTCTGAATGGGTCGGAACAAAACTGTTTCGTCATTGCACAATTGAATGAAATCTTTATCGCTAGACACGATTACTTTCTGCCACCCTTTAAAGTGTTCCACCTGTGTAGCATACGCGATCACATCATCAGCCTCAACCTCGTCGAAGCGAAGTTGAATCAGAGGTAGCTCATTAAGATACTCCATTAAACGTAGCTGCTGCCACGCCATGTTGGCGCGCTGTTGTTCATCTGTTAAGTCCGTCTGACGATTGACCCGAATAGGCTTGCGTCCTGCTTTATAATTCTTGTTTTGTTCCCGGCGCTTGCGGCTGCCGCCCGGGCCGTCCCAGATAATCACCACACTATCGGGCTTCATGTCTCGACACAGCTTCTGTAGGATGCCTAGGAAGCCTTTTAAGCCACCGATGGGCTGCCCGTGAGTAGACAGGCTTGGGTTGACGATAAACGCCCTGAAATAGGCGTTGAGAGCGTCAACGATCATTACTCTTTTCATGTGTATCCCCTAACGTATGAAGCTCCTATGAGTATACCTCA
>Ga0209756_1002656_pt1 | contig 15247 bp, 12 predicted proteins | sample ETNvirenome_6_85_FD_184071 | JGI IMG/M metagenome (GOLD analysis project Ga0209756, IMG submission 184071) | Marine viral communities from the Pacific Ocean - ETNP_6_85 (SPAdes) (version 3) | ecosystem: Environmental > Aquatic > Marine > Oceanic | place: Pacific Ocean | collected 2013-06-19
CTTAAAAACATATGTTTAAACAAACAATGAATGTTTGGGGTAAATATAATACAATAAACAAGTCATTTAAAGACGATATTAGTGATGAACCTAATATTAAAACCGTTGATTCAATAGACGATGAACTTGATTATAAAAAGGATTTATTATCACAAGAAAAATGTAAATATTGTAATAGAATAAGTATAATATATGAAGATGGTAAAAAAATATGTTCAACGTGTGGATATATTAATGGTCAAATTCTAGATATGAGTCAAGAATGGAGATATTATGGTTCAGATGATAATAAACGATCATCTGATCCAAATAGATGTGGTATGGCAAATAATTCATTATTTAATGGTATCCAATTTGGTGCAATTATGAGAGGATATGGTAATGAAAAATATAGAAAATTATTAAGATGGAATTCAATACAATATAAAGCAAAAAGTTTGATGGCTGTTTGTAAATTTATTCAAGAAGCATGTAATGAAGGAAATATACCAAATTGTGTATCAGATAAAGCAAAATTAATGTATAAAATTATAAGTAATGATATTATCAAACGAGGAATATCTAGGCATAGTTTAATTGCCGCTTGTGTTTTTTATTCATGTAAAGATAAAGAAATTTCTAGAAAGAGAAGAGAAATTTCAAATTTATTTGAAATTAGTGTTAAAAAAATGACAATTGGTTGTAATAAATTTAAAGAAATTATGTTTAGTAAAAATCCAGATTTTGTTAATAATTTAAAACCATCTTCAACAGAAGATTTCATAAGAAGAAATTGTGTACTATTAAAAATACCACACAATTATCGTAATATTATAATTTATTGTTCTAGTGTAGCAGAAAAATTAGGTATTGTTATGGATAATATTCCATCATCAATATCTGTTGGTAGTATTTATTTAGTTTCACAACATTACAATTTAAATATAACTAAAAAAATGATAGCTAATATTTGTAATACATCACAAGTAACAGTTTCAAAAACTTACAAAATAATGAAAGTTTATAAAAAATACTTATTACCTATCTTAGTTTAATCATCATACATTTTTAAAACTTCTTTAACAACATCACATCTTTTAATATCAATATTTTCAAATTCTTGAAAAGTAATGTATCTGGGGGAATTTTCTTTTACTCTATTCAAAAAATCTTCTAAACCATTATCAGAATCTTTTCTATCATTTTGTTTTAAATCACCAGTTAATATTAATTTTGATCCTTTACCAATACGAGTTAATAACATTTTCATTTGATTTTTTGTAGCATTTTGCATTTCATCTGCTATAATCCAACAATTTTCAAATGTTCGTCCTCTCATAAATGCAAGTGGACAAATTTCTATTACTTTTTCATTTATCATACATTTTATTTCATTTTGATAATAATATTTATTAAATATATCAAATAATGGCGTCATCCATGGCTTCATTTTATCTTCTAATGAACCAGGTAAAAATCCAATGTTTTCATCAACAGTCATTACAGGTCTAGTTATAATAATTTTATCATATTTTATTCCAAAATTTTTAATACCAGTATATGATGCAAGTAAAGTTTTACCAGTTCCAGCTGGACCAGTTGCTATTACAATTTTTTTATTATTATCCTGTAATTTTCTAAAATAAGATTCTTGATTTATACCTTTTGGCTCTACTCTATAATCAAATCCTTTATTAGAATCAAAAGTAGAATATTCATTATATTCATATAAACTTTCCTTAATTTGTTTACTAAAATTATAATTTTTTCTACTTTTTGATTCTTTTCTACGTTTTTTTTTCCCCATTATATTTTATCATCATTTATAAATTAATATAATCTATTAATTTAAATTAAAATAATTCTAATCTTATTTGATAATGTCCCCCTATAAAAGGTTCAGTTAAAAATTTTTCAACAATATTAATAGCCAAATCACTTCCTATAACTCTTTCTCCTAATGCTAAAACATTTGCATTAGTATGACTACGAGCCATTTTAGCAGCATAAGTATTATAACATAATGCACAACGAATACCATTATGTCGGTTTGCAGCCATACTCATTCCTATTCCACTTCCACAAATTAAAATACCAAAACACTGATTGTTAATTACACTATCACATAATTTATTTGCATAAATTGGATAATCACATCTTTCTCCATCAAGACAACCAATATCATATACTTTGTATTTTTTAGTTTCTAAATATTCTATTAATTTTTCCTTTAATAAAAACCCAGCATGATCTGAACCAATAATTATATTCATATATATTAAAATATAATAATTATTTTTATATAAACAATATTTAATAATATATGATATATGTCTAAATTAGCATTATTATCAGTTTATGATAAAACAAATATAGTACAATTAGCTGAATTTTTAATAAATAAAGATTTTATAATTTTATCAACTGGTGGAACCGCAAAACATCTTGTTGAAAATAATATCAATGTTACTAACATATCAGATTATACAGAATATCCAGAAATACTAAATGGTAGAGTTAAAACACTTCATCCAAAAATTTATGGTGGTATATTAAATATTCGAGATAACAAAGAACACCAACATGAAATAAATAGATTAAATATTAAAAATATTGATGTCATAGCTGTAAATTTGTACCCATTTGAAGAAACTATTAAAAAAGATCCTCTAAATAAAGAATTATGTATCGAAAATATTGATATTGGTGGTGTATCTTTATTACGTGCAGCTGCTAAAAATTACAACGATGTAATTATTCTTTCTCAACCAAAACAATACGATATTTTTATGAGAAATTTTAATACATTTTTTTTTAAAAAAACAATAAACAATATTTTAAAGAAAAATTTCGCACTTGATGCTTTCCAAATAACATCATCTTACGATAATATGATTTGGAATTGGTTAAATAATAATAAATCGATACATAAAAAATATTTTCCAATGTATAATCTAAAATATGGTTGTAATCCACATCAAAAAGATGCTAAATTATGGATGTCATATGATAATAATCTTCCATTTTCAATTCTTAATGGTATTCCAGGATATATAAATATTTTAGATGCTTTAAATTCATGGTGTCTAGTTACCGAAATTAAAATGTCTCTTAATATGGATGCTGCTACTTCTTTTAAACATACTAGTCCAGCAGGCGTTGGTCTTGGAACAAATTTAACAAACCAAGAAAAATTCTTTTACAAAATTAAAAATACGGATAATATTTCAAATATTGCTATTGCTTATTTAAGAGCTAGAAATTGTGATCCCAAATCTTCTTTTGGTGATTTTATAGCAGTTAATAAAAAAGTTGATCTTTCATTAGCTAAAATTATAAAAAAATGTGTATCAGATGGAATAATCGCACCAGATTATAATCAAAATGCATTTGATTTATTAAAAACAAAAAAAAAAGGCAAATTTATTATTTTAAAAGGATATGAAAAAAATCTTTTAAAGGATACAATTGAATTCCGAGAATACAAAAATATTGTTTTATCACAAAACTCAAACAATTATTTAATCACTAAAAAAGATTTACAAAATATAACAACGATTAAAAATGATATACCAGATAATATTATAAATGATATGATTCTTAGTTTGATAACATTAAAATATACACAATCAAATTCAGTTGGATATGCCTATCAAGGACAAATGATTGGTATAGGAGCTGGTCAACAAAGTAGAATTGATTGTGTCCAATTAGCTAGAAAAAAAGCAGAAACCTGGTATCTAAGAAGACATCATAAAATTTTATCATTCCAATTTAAACCACATATCAAAAAACAAGAAAAAATAAATTTAATCATCCAATATATTGATGATGATTTTACAGATATTGAATATAATAATTGGAAAAAATTATTTATTAATATTCCAGAACTAATGTCTAAAAGTGATAGAGAACAATATATTGAAACAATAGAAAATGTTACCTTAGCATCAGATGGATTTTTCCCATTTAGAGATTCAATTGACAAAGCTTCAAAAATAAATGTTAAATATGTTGTTCAACCTGGTGGAAGTATTGCAGACAAAGAGATAATTAAAGCATGTAATGAATATAATATGTGTATGGTTCATACAAATATTCGATTATTTCATCACTAATTTTAAATTGGATTATCATATAATTCTTTTAATGATTTTCCTAATATAGAACGCTTCATTGCTTCTGCACAATACCAAGAAACATCTATTATATCTAATTTATAACACTTTCGTTTTTCTTCGGATATTTCTAATGTATTCGTAACAACAACCTTATCAAAATGACTATTATTTATTCTCTCAATAGCTGGTCCAGACAAAACACCATGACAAGCTATCATATAAATTTTATTTGCACCATTTTGATGAAGTATTTCAGCTCCCTTACAAGCTGTACCTGCTGTATCAACCATATCATCAACCATCACCGCAGTCTTATTTTTAACATCTCCCATTAAAACCATCTTATTAATTTCATTTGCTTTTCGTCTATCTTTGTATATAGTTGCAGCTGAACATTTTAATTTTTGAGATATTCTTACCGCTCTCTTAACTCCTCCTTCATCAGGAGCAACTATTACTAATTCATCTATACATATACTCTTTGTTAAAGGTAATAATGTATTTAATATATTTTTATTAATATATTTGATAAAATAAGATTCAGCATATAAATTATCAATCGGTGTTATACTTGAAAAAAAACCCTGAATTTGTCCAGCATGTAGATCAAAAACAATTACACGATCAACACCGATAGATTCTAAACATGTTGCCACTACTCTTGCCGAAACAGGTGCACGACTGTAATCTTTTCGATCTTGTCTCTGATAACCATAATAGGGTATAACAGCAGTTACTGTATTTGCACTACCTCTTTTTAACGCATCTATAAAAATTAATAATTCTATTAAATTATCATTAGGACTTCCATTTACAGACGGACCAGTTGGTTGAATAACAAAAACATCATCTTTTCGTACATTTTCATTTATAACTAAGTTTATTTCTTTGTCTGCAAATTTTGAAACTATAACATCTGATAAAGGACAATTTAAATGTTTTGAAACTAATTTAGCAAATTCACTATTTGATGTTCCTGAAAATATTTTCATTTATATATGTTAAAATTATAGTTTAAAAATATATTTTAAACTATAAATGGATACTAATAATAATAATAATAATAATAATAATAATAATATTAATAATTATTATATTCCTCTTGATCAAACTATATTTAAAAATAGAATAAATTATTTAAAAATAATGACCCAAGACCTAGAAAAACAAAAACAAAATACAATAAATGAACTTAAATATATAAACGATTTATATAAAAAAACGTATGATATTAAAAATATATAACTATTTGGTGAATTTTGTAATAATGGAAAAAGTCTAATATCAATTTGAATTAAAAATAAATATTATCCTGTTACTTCATTATTACTCCAATATATACAACATCTATCATATAGTAATGTTAATAAATAAGCTAGTATAAGAACTCCAAAAATAGTTAAAACATAATAAACAGTATCGTCATCATTATTTGCATCAGATAATGTAATATTATCAGATGTTATATTTGACCAAACAAATGCTAGATTCGTAAAAATTAATAATAAAAATAATTTCATTTTTATTATTATGATTTCATTGTTTTAAATAATTATTTATTATTTATTATATTTTTGATCTATCTGTGAATTCAGTGGTAACATCTTAACAATATTTTTATCGTTATCTTTTCTAATATTTAAGTGTCCTCTATACGGTTTTTGAGGATTATGAAGCATTGATGTTAGTGCAATATAACTTACTGTTAATGTACCTGTAATATAACCTAGTGTTTTTAGTAAAGTAGACATATTATATTTTTTAATTATAATAACTTTAAATATTTTTTTTATATAGAAAATATCTTATTAATTGCCAAAGCAACATTACACGGTTCTAAAATAGTCATTACCGGAACATTACTTGGACACTGTAATGTTGAATTAATATTTACCATCATATCTTGCTTATCACTGAACGGTGGTGAAGCAATAACTGGATATTTACTATTTGAAGCCACAACACCACTTAACGCATTACTTCTTCCAGCAACTGTTACCCATACCATTTTTCGATCATGTCTATCATTAAGTTTAATATGATCAATTACATTCTGTGTATTTTTATGAGCAGAACTATATATTACTGTTGAATAAATAGAATAATCTTCCAAAAATTTTTGTATCTTTTCTACATGTTTTTTATCTTTGGTACTACCAGCAACAATATAAACAACACGATTATGATAATAATTAAAATATTTTAGCATCATTGTAAATACATTCTCATTTACTGTTCTTAAATCCCTTGCTAAATCGTTTACCCCTAAACCTATATTTAATGAATATAATCTTTGAACTATATCTAAATATGTATCTTCTACTCGTTGTTTAATTTCACGTGGTATAAGTATATCATCTGTGTAAACATTTTCACAATTTTCTAATAACCAATCACGTACCGCATCTTTATCTAATTTAATTGGTCTGTAATTATCAATTGAAAAATTTTCATCTGGTATTACCCAATATCTACTCGAATCACACGTATGAACCTCATCGATTAAAATAATAGAACCATCAGTATCATATCCAAATTCATATTTAGTATCTACCAATATTAATCCCATTTTTTCAGCATACTGAACACCCCGATTATAAATAGCCAACGCTTTTTCTGAAATATAATTCCATTCACTTCTTGTTAAAATTTTTCTCTCCATAATATCATCTGGTGTTAAAGGATCATCCGTATCTCCCTTGGTCGTCGGTGTAACAATTGGTTTTTCAAGTTTTTGATGCTGTTTTAATCCATCAGAAAATGTAATTCCATACATTTCTCTCTTTCCCTGTGAATACATTTTCCAAATGCTTGTTTTAGATGAACCAGTTAAATATCCACGAACCACAACTTCTAACCTAATTGGACGAGTTTTTTTAACAATCATATATTTACCTCTTGACCACAGATAATGATTTGGAATAATATCTTGTGTATTTAACAACCACCACTTACTCATTAAATTCAACGCAATTCCTTTATTATTAATTTCACATCTATTCTTATCAAATGCACTTAATCGATTCGTAGTTTCTAAAAGTAAAATACCATATCCAACATCACTAACTTTTCTTACCTTTCCATTATAAATAGGATAAATTGTCTCTTTTACTTTATTATCATTATACTCTATAATAAATTCCTGAATTGTTTTAATTAATAATCCTTTTTCATGTCGTTTCATCCTATTTTCAAAATCTTTAAATGTATCCACATTATATATTGGAACTTTAATTTCATTTAACATTTCTCCCCTATCCACATCTTTGATAACTCTGTGAATCATAATTCCCGAATGATTAATTTGATTTTTATTAAAAGCACTAAATGCATCAACTATACAATCATCGCCTACAAATGTATTACTTAACGCTGGATGTATATTAATAATATTATTAAAAACATTTTCTAAAAAACTATTTGTAAAAATATGCATCCATCCCGCTAATACAAATAAATCAATATCGTATTTACACATACGACTTGCTAATACAGTATCATATAATTCTCTCTTATTATATTCATTCCTGTTCCATGGAAAACAAATAGTTTTAATATTATTATTATTTGCTCTTGTTATAGCATTACAATTTTTATTACTAACGACAACTGAAATTTCACATTGTAATATTCCTAATCTAATACAATCAATTATGGCTTGTAAATTAGTTCCCTCTCCTGAAACAAATACGGCTAGTTTTAACTTGTTCATTTATACTATTTTATAAAAAAATACCTTTAAATAAAATATTTGAATGTATTTTTTTAATAATACCATAAATATTAAATTCATAATTATACTTTTCTTTAAAATTACTATATTGTTTCCTATCTATAAATACTAAATAACCATGTCCCATATTAAATACTTTTTTCATCTCTTGATCGTCAATATGTCCTATCTTTTGTATCCATTTACACCATAACGGTATTTCACATTTATTTTCTTCAATTGCTAAATCTTCTGGTAAAATTCTATCAATATTTTCAATACCACCACCAGTAATATGACACATTCCTGTAATAATATCAGGAAACTTTTCCATAATTGACATAACTCTTTCTAAATATGATGTATGAGGATGTAAAATATAATCCAATACTTCTTGTGGTGGTTCTTTAATTTCCAAACACTTTCTTATAAGTGAATAACCATTTGTATGTGGACCAATCGAATTAAAACTAATCACAACATCCCCCTCCTTTGGTTCGTTAATATTAATACTCTTAATTCCAACTATCGTTCCGACTAAATCAAATCTACCTGGTTGATATACACCAGGCATTTCAGCAGTTTCTCCACCTATTAAAACACAATCAGCTTTTTTACAAGCTACCGAACAACCTTTGATAAAATTTTCTGCTAGATTAATATCCAATCTAGAACACGCAAAATAATCTAAAAAAAATAATGGATATGCTCCCTCTACTAAGATATCATTAATACAATGATTAACTATATCTAAACCACAACTATATAATCCATTTTCTTTTAGATAATCATACATTACAATACTCTTAGTTCCTACCCCATCTGTACTAGAAACTAAAACAGAATCATCATTATAACGTGGTGAATTTTTTAATAAAAATTTACCAGCAAAAGCACCATGTTTATTCTTAACCGCACTATTATATGTACTCTCCACTATACTTTTAATATTTTTAACTAATTGGTTGCCCTTATTAATATCAACTCCACAACTTTGATAATTATTTAAAATACCAATATCTTTTCTCCAATAAAATAAATTTTCATTAATATTTTTAATAAATTCTTCAATTCTTAAATCACAGTTTTTACTTGCTTCTAATATACTATCTGAATATTCAGCAAATGCAATTGTTCTAGAACCTAATATATTATACTCATCATCCTTAATATAATCTAAACTTGAAACATACATATTATTTGAAAAATTACCTGTAAATTTAATCATCTTATTTTTAATTGGATTAACAGGATATCCATAGGGTACAATATATTTTACAACTGTGTTTATTTTTTTCCATCGTAATTCAACTTCATTTAATTTTTCTTTAACCATAGCACTAAAAATTTCACCCAAATCATTTTCTAATAACTCAACAATATTAATAGCCTCACTATCTCCAAATCGACAATTAAATTCAATTACTTTAATTCCATCTAATGTTTTTATAAAACTTCCATATAATATTCCGATATATCCAATATCACCTTCTCTAATTTTTTCTAAAACTAACTCATTTATTTTTTGCGCTTCTAGTAAATCTTTATTCTCTAAAAAATTAAATAAATAATTTTTTCCATTCCATACTGAAATACTACCCATTCCTCCCGTATTAGGACCTTTATTATTTTTATATGCTCGTTTAAAATCTTTAATAGGCGGTGAATGTTGATAATTCACACCATCACTAAATGTAAATAACGAAAATTCTTCACCATATAATTTTTCTTCTAAAACTATATCACCATCTTTACAACACTTTTTATATAAATCTAATCCTTCTTCTTTTGAATCAAAATGATCTCCTTGAACAAATACACCCTTTCCTCCCTTTAAACCATCGTACTTTATTACAAACTCATCGACCGATTCTATAAATTTTTCAACACTTACACCTTCATAAATAGTTCTATTTGGATAATAAATATTGTTATTACAATAATATATCGGACTATAAATAGATATATTACATCCCCATAATAAATTTCTAGCATACTTTTTAGATGACTCAATTAATGTTGATAATTGAATTGGTCCAATACAAGGACACTTATTTTTCCAAGAAATATTCGAAAAACCATCAACTAAATATTTTTCAGGACCAATAAATGTCATATTCGGCTTAATTTGATTTAACACATTTTGAAATTGTTTCTTATTAAGACCTTCTATTAAATAATATATTTTCACTAGTATTTTAATACCAGGATTCAACCACTCGCCTACACAATAAACTTCATTATTATTAACTAAATTTTTAATAATCGCATGTTCGCGCCCACCACAACCAATAACTAAAATTTTCATATATATATAAATTGATTTATCATTTTATATATTATTACCAATTTAATAACTTTTTATTATAATTGCCATCAAAACATGCTGTACAATAATTTTTTTTTTTCATAACCTTCATTACATTTGTCATTTTAATATAATCTATTGAATTCACTCCAAAATATTTAGCTAATTTTTCATAATTTTTAATATTATTAATAATTAATTCCTCATATGTTGGCATATTAATTCCAAAAAAACATGGATGTTTTAAAGGTGGTGCCGCAACTCTAATATGAATTTCTTTAACATTTTTATCTAAAAATAATTTAATTACACTTTTCATTGTATTTCCCCTAACAACAGAATCATCTATTAATAAAATTGTAGTATTTTTTAAATCAACAATGTCAGTATCTATCTTAAATTTTTTATTACATACTTCTATTCTAGATTTCTGATCAGGCATAATAAATGATCTATTATAATTTGGATTTTTAACTAAAACCTGTTTATATGGTAATCCACTTTCAATTGCATAACCAATACCTGCTAAAATTCCTGAATTGGGTGATCCTACTATAACAGTATTTTCAACATCAAATTTAACTTTTTCTTGAATTGCTAAAAATTTACCAAAATTTTTTCTTACTTCTGTAATATTGATCCCATCTAAAATAGAATTTTTGCTAGAAAAATAAAAATATTCAAAAATACAATGTAAACGCTTTTTTTCTTGATGTTGAAATATTGTTTTAATATTGTTATCTATTTTAATAATTTCACCAGGTTTAACATCTCTAATCAATATTTGTTTATCAAATGAACACGACTCAGAACTAACATACCATCCGTTTTTATCCCATCCAATACACAATGGCCTAACTCCATGTCGATCTCTTAAAACATATATACTATTTTTAACCATAATTATTAATGAATAAACACCTGGTATTTTATTCATTATATCTATCAAAATATCTTTCCAACTATTAAATTCAGTTTTTTCAATATACTTTTTTAAAAAATCACTATCAGTTAAATAATCAATTGTCCAAATTTTATCTTTTTTAAAAGATGATGTTTCTAAGTTTGGAATATTACCATTATGAACTAATGCAAATTCACCTAACTTATTTATACCATTTAATGGTTGAATTTCATCAAATAAATAATTGCCTGATGTTGAATAACGTACATGTCCTATACATATATTACAGCATAATTTATCATATTTTTTAAAAACATCTTTAACATATCCTCTATCTTTATACACGTTAATCTTATTTGATTGAACAAAAGCAATACCACAACTTTCCTGCCCACGATGTTGTATTTTTTTTAATCCATTAATAACATTATTACATGTAGTTATATTTTGTTTAAACTGATAATTGGCAAATATACCACATTCATCTTTCATGATATATATTTTATATTATTAAATTTTTATGAATGATTTGAACACCAATTATATGCATTTTTAAACATTAAATACCACGGAGAATAATTATTTTTAAATTTAGTTTTCAAATCTTCTGGTATCCACGGTAATTGCCAATTTAAAAATGATCGCTCAGGATGAGGCATCATCGCTAAATGTCTACCATCTATTGATGTAACTGCTGCTACACCATTTATAGAACCATTTGGATTAAATGGATACTGTTCAGTAGGATTTAAATGATTATCAACATATTGCATTACTACTAATTCATTATTACTAAAATTAATTTTTCCTTCACCATGAGCCACCCATATCCCCATTTTTAAACCTTCCATATTATTTAACATAATTGAATTATTTTTTGGTATTTGAACAGTTGAAAATCTAGATTCAAATCGTTGTGAATTATTTTTTACCAATTCTTTAAAATTAGGTATAATATCTAATAATGCCATTAATTGACACCCATTACATACACCTAAACTAAATGTATTTTCTCTTTGATAAAAATTATTTATCTGGTTTAATACATTTTCATTATTTTTAATAACACTATACCAACCTTGTGCAGAACAAATAACATCTGAAAAAGAAAAACCACCAACAAATACAATTCCATGAAAATCATCCAATAAATTTTTATTATTAATTAAATCATTCATATTAATATCCCATACATCAAAACCAGCAGAATGAAAAGCATTCGCCATTTCTCGATCACCATTGCTTCCCTCCTCTCTTAATATCCCTACTTTATAAATAATATTTGGTAATACAGTATTATTACATAATTTATTGATAATATGTTCTGGTATTTCATATTTCATATTAAAAAAATCCCCATATAAATCATATTCATTTTTAGCTAATTCATTATTCATCTGTTTTTTTTCCATCATATAACTTGTTTTTTCCCACATCTGTCTTAATGTTGTCATCTTTTCATTTAATACTTCTTCACCATTGTATACTATTTCCACAATATTATCTTCAATTGTTTCACCTATTTTATATACTGGAACTTTATTATTAAACGAATCAATTATAATTTGTGTATGTTTTTTATATACCTCTATAACTAATCCTATTTCCTCATTAAAAAAATATTTTAATATATCAGTATATTTATCTATATTTAATATACATCCTTTATTACCTGCAAAACACATTTCTAATACAGTTGTTATTAAACCCCCATCACTTTTATCATGTCCAGATAATATCTTATTAAATAAATTATTTTGTATATTATCAAATATTAATTTAAAAAGAGTAATATTTTTAAAATCAGGGCAATCATCTCCTATTTGATTATATATTTGGGCTAATGCTGATCCACCTAACCTAGTATAATTATATCCTAAATCAATAAATAATATATCTGAACCACCATATTTAAAATCAGGTGTTATTTTTTTTGTAATATTATCCATCGGTGCATACGCTGATAATACCAATGTTCTAGGTGTTTTAATAATTTTATTATTTTTAATGGAACACATAGATAAACTATCTTTACCACCATCTATTGCAACACCAAGTTTAATTAATAATTTTTTTAACGAAATAACAGCATTATATAATTCATATCCTTCTCCTTCTAACTTTGGTGCCCACATCCAATTACCCGAACATTTGATATCCTCTAATCGTGTAATTTTAGCAAAAATTAAATTTGTTAACATCTCACCAACAGTCATTCTAACCATTTTAGAAGAACTAATAAATGATTTTATTGGTTGTTCACCAATCGAAATAACAGAACCTGTTGTTTCATTAATAGATTGTGAAACAATTGCATAATCAGATAAAGGTGTGTGTAATGGTCCTACGCATTGTTGTTGTGCAATTAAACCTGTTACACTCCTATCTACCTTGTTTGTTAAAAATCTTTTTGAACCAACAGATAATAATGAAAAAACTTTACTAATATGATTAACAAATTTATCAGATGGTATAATTAGTTTTTTTAATTTTTTGTATACATCATAAAAATGATATTCCTTTTGTGGTATATTTTCTAAAACATCATCTAAATTTAATGAAACAATTTTTTGATTATTATTATATACATTAATATTTCCTGTATCATTAACAGTTCCAACAAATGAAACAGGAACATTTTCCCTATCACATAAATTATGAACATAATCTTTATCTTGTGGATCTATTAAAATTGTGACCTGTTCTTGATATTCGGCTCCCCATATTTCCAATGCGGACATTGTCTTATCACCAACATTAACATTATTTAAATAAACTTCCCCTCCTACTGGTGATACTATTTCTTTGGTAACATTTCCCATTCCACCAGCTCCCTGATCATGAATACTTATAATTGGATTATTTTTACGTTCAGACATTGTTCGTATAACTCGATAAACTTTATTTTCCATCTCTGGATCACCTCTTTGAACAGCACTTAAATCTGTTTCTATATTTTTTTCATCATTTTCTCTACTGGAAGATGAACCACCACCCAACCCAATCCTATATGCTGGTCCACCAATACGTGTAATTAATAATCCTTGACGAGGTTTTTCTTTTAATAAATTATAATCTAAAACTTGTCCGATTCCGCCTGTAAACATAATCGGTTTAATCCATTCATATCTTGTATTATGAATTGTTTGTCCAAAAGACCGTGTAAAACCTTGTATAATTGGTTCACCTATTTTATTACCATAATCAGATGAACCATTACTCGCATCTATCTCTATTTTAATAGCATTTTCATTTGTAAAAATATCTCCTACACAATATCCTGCGGTTGATGCTATTAGTGTACCGCCTCGTCCAATTGCTAAATTATCTCTAATTCTACCACCTATACCAGTCGTTGCGCCTTGGAAAGGAGCTACACCAGTTGGAAAATTATGTGTTTCCGCAGTAAATGAAAAATGACTTTTAACTATGTTATTTGTATATTTTGAAAAATGTGACGATGATGGTTTAAATAAATTAATAAAATAACCTTTTATTGCACTTGAATTATCACAAAATGCTAATACACTATTAGATTTATTACTTTGGTGTGGCATTTTAACCAATTCAAATAATGTATATTCTTTTTCATCTCCATTAATGAATATTTTTCCATTAAAAATCCAGTGTCTAGAATGTTCACTATTAGATTGTGATAAATCAAATAATTCAATATCTGTTGGATATCTTTTTAATTTATTTAAAAATAAATTTGTATAAAATTTGATATCTGAATCATCCATAGCTAAATCCATTTTTTCATTAAATAATGATATATCTTTTATTGTTTTAGTTTTGTTTTTTTTAATATTTATCTTATATGTTTCTGGTAACGAATTATATATTTGTTCTGTCATTTTATCATATATAATTTCTTGATTTATCTTATAAATTCTAAATTTTTCGATTCTTTCAACAATATTTATATTACATTTTTTAAAAATTTCTAATATATTAGAACACCATGGTGTTTTGTGATTTAATCTTGGTCCAACTACAATGAAGTCAAAATCTAAATAATCATATATATCATTTTTAATAATTATAGCAGTTAATTTATTATAATCATTTATATCTAGATAAACTGTATTATATTCAATAAAATAACAAATAAAATTATCATCCTCTTTGGTGTAAATATATGAATACATCAATATTTATATACTTGTTTTATATTTTTATATAGATTCTATATAATTTTGTTGATTATATTGTTCTTCAAT
>Ga0209756_1002657_pt1 | contig 15241 bp, 20 predicted proteins | sample ETNvirenome_6_85_FD_184071 | JGI IMG/M metagenome (GOLD analysis project Ga0209756, IMG submission 184071) | Marine viral communities from the Pacific Ocean - ETNP_6_85 (SPAdes) (version 3) | ecosystem: Environmental > Aquatic > Marine > Oceanic | place: Pacific Ocean | collected 2013-06-19
CATCTCGTATGCGATATGGTGGATACGCATGGCCATACGCAAGGAGCTGGCGATGCGAGGGTCCACCGTGCGCCGGCCGTTGAATGTGACGTGGCTGCTGAAGGACGCATACGATGCGAAGGGCATGTTCGACAAAGACGGTGTGCGGCCGACCGACGACGAAATGGCCGAGGCCATTGGCGTGACGGTGACGCGGTATCGGAACATCATGTACGACGCCGCGCGCATCCACTGCCGGCTGGACGAGCCGTATGGGAACCTCGATCGGGCGACGCCATTTACGCTTGGCGACATGATCGCCGCCGACGATGCTGCGCCGCCGGATGAGGACGCGCACTGGGCCGTGGCCGGTGAGCTGCTGTCCGACGCACTGGGTAAGCTGGGCAAGAGGGAGCGGCACATCCTCACCGAGTGCGTGATGGGCGACAGGACGATGCAGGATGTGGCGACGAATGACCTGCACATATGCAGGGAGCGCGTGCGCCAGCTGAAAAAGAAGGGGCTTGCTGACCTGAAGGAGCTGCTGTCACGCAGCAAGCGCAGGCACGCTGTGGCATGACGTATTACAATGACAACGAACCATTCAACGTCGGATGGCTCAAGGAGCTGATAGCGGAGGGGCTGATACCCGACGGCGACGCGGAGTTCATCCTGGCGTACAAGGAGGTGATGGTTATGCGGTGATTTGCAGGATACCGGCGGGATGGAGGATTGGGGCCCGCTGGCGAACGAGAGGAGTTGTAACAGGAAGTGTTTGGCAGGACCCGGGGGCCTCAGGGGGCCCATACCAGATCGGCACGATCCAATGGGCGAGGTTCCCGGGCATCAAGATATTCGATGGAGGGATTGATAGTGTGGATGCCGGGAGGTGCTCAGGGGTCATACCCTCCGCCCCAGCGAGGACCCCATGCCTCGCATGAGCACCTTCCTTTTCGATGGAGGGAGACGGTATGGCAAAGCTGAAGCTGAGTGACCCGGGGGATCCGACCGTCAGGCAGTCGGGGATAGGCGGCAGTGACTCCGCGGCGATAGCGGGCCTGAACAAGTGGCGCACACCCTTGGACGTGTATCTGGAAAAGCGTGGCCTGACGGAGGACATCGACAGCGAGGCCGCCGAGTGGGGCACGATCCTTGAGCCCGTGCTGCTGCGCCAGTATGCCAAGCGGCGTGAGGTTTTCTTACTGGGCCGGGATGAGGACGGCGACCCGACGATGTGGGATCCCATGGGCGATCCCAACCCCGCACGGTCGCTGGGTCACCTGCTCGACACGGTGCGGGATCCTTGTTACAAGTGGCGGATGTGCCACCTCGACGGCGTGGTGCTGGATGACGAGGCCAACCCCGTGCGGTTGCTCGAGAGCAAGACGAGCTCGGCATACCGATCGCAGGAGTGGGGTGACGAGGACACGGACGAGGTGCCCGAGGAGTATGTGATACAGTGCCAGCACAATGCCGGCGTGTTCAAGGCGGCTCACAAGCTGGCGTTGCCCGTGGATCTGATGGCGCTGATTGGGGGCCAGAAGTTCCGGGTCTACAACATCGCCTACCGGGAGTCGCTGGACGAGAAGCTGCTGGGGATGGAGCGCCTGTTTTGGGACAGGGTGCAGGAGGAGGATGCGCCGGAGCCGACCGAGCGCGATGCTCCTGCACTGGCACGGCTGTACCCCGAGGACGAGGGGGAGGAGAAGGTGATCGGGCCGGAGTCGAGCCTCAACAGCCTGGCGATGCACCTGAGCGAGGTGAAGGAGGAGGAGAAGAGGGTGCAGGCGGCACGCGCGCAGGCCGAGGTCAACTTCAAGGCCGAGATGAAGGACCTCGCGAAGATGATCGGCGACGGGTGGAGCGTGACGTGGAAGCAGACCAAGGACAGTGTCAAGGTGGATTGGGAAGCGGCATTCAAGCAACTGGCCAAGGACTTCATCGAACTGGACTTCAACGAAGTCGATGCGCATGTGGCGGAGATTGAATCTGCTCACACCCAGTCGAAGGACGGATACCGCAGGTTCACGTTCCGGTTTGACAAGGAGGGGGATTGACATGGCAACGACCACGGCAGTAGCACCACTGCGGAACCTGAGAGCCTATTTGGAGGAGTCCCTGCCGCGCATCGCCAATGCTGGGCTGGCCGCGCACGTGACGCCCGAGCGGCAGGTGCGCGTGGCCCTAACAATGGCAACGCGTCAGCCCAAACTCGCCGATTGCACGCCCGAGTCATTCCTTATGGCACTGATCGAGGCCGGACAATTGGGCCTTGAGCCTGGCGGCGTGCTGGGGCAGGCCTACCTCGTGCCGTATGGCAAGACGGTGCAGTTCATCCCAGGGTACAGGGGGTTGGTCGACCTGTGTTTGAGAGCGGGTGATGTCGCGTCGGTCGACGCACGTGCCGTGTATGATGGCGATACGTTTGATTACGCCTTTGGCTTGACCGAGAAGCTGGAGCATGTCCCGTGTGGAGAGTCAGCCCCGGAGAAGCTGACGCACGTGTACGTGATATTCCGCCTGAAGGATGGTGGCCACAAGTTCGACGTGATGACACGCGGCGAGGTCGAGGCCATACGCAAGCGGAGCCAAGCCAAGAACAGCGGGCCTTGGGTTACGGATTACACGGCCATGAGCCTGAAAAGCGTGGTGAAGCGCGGCGTCAAGCTCCTGCGCATGTCGCCGGAACTGGGAGCTGCAGTCGCCAAGGATGACTCGGTCGACATAGGGGCGCCGATTCAACTGTCCAACCTCGATCCTACGTATGGCGAGCCCGAGGAGCCGGAGCCCAAGGATCCCGGCGCCACGTCCAAGGGGATAGAGGCACAGCTGGAGGGCGCTGAAGGGACGAACGGGACCCAGGCGGAACAAAACCCACCCGATCCGGGTAAGGCCGTGGAGCAGGCCCCTGCTGCGCCTGAGGAGCATCCTGCGCCAGATCCGCCGCTGTCCGATGCCGAGCAGCAGGAGGCGCAGGCCCCGGAGCAGGGCGAGGCGGAACAAAGTTCCCAGTATGTGTCGCCCGGGCAGGTCAGCTACCTCAAGCGCGTGGCGGTACAGTTCGGGGTCAAGTGGGAGAACGTCATGCTCCAAGTCAACATGACGTACGGGGTGGAGCGAGTCGAGGAGCTGACGATCGAGCAGCAGGTGAAGATGCTGGCGTGGGTGAAGGCGCAGGTGCCGGCGAAGGAGGAGGGCGCGGGCGATGAGTGACAAGACGATGGGGGAAGCGTTCACCAAGACGCGGGAAAAGATCGAAGCCCTGAAGCGCGAGAACGGGGAACTACGGGAGGAGTGGAGCGCAGCCGTCGAGTGGAGTAAAGCAAAGATCACCGAACTGATAAAGGAGAACGGCGAACTACGGGACGTGACGATACCGGGATTACAGGCCCGCATCGCCTCGCTGGAGCGGGTGAGGGATGCGGCACTTCCCCCGGGCGGGTTGCCACAATTGCGGTTCTTTATCGACGCGTTGGCCTGTCTGGATGCGGGGTTAGATGAATCGGATTGGACACCATACCTGCGTGGGCTGGCCGCCGCCCTGGAAGGCTGCGGCAAGGAGGGGAGCCTATAGCCGACAAAGGGGGGGTAGGGCGCACATCTTGCAGGCAACCAACTAACGATCTCTGGTGCCCGCGTCTGTCAATTCTACCGAGCGCCCTACCCCCTCCGCAAGAAAGCTCTTGACTTATAGAGTATTTGGAGTATAATTGGACTCAGAGGTAATTGAGGGTCCAAGATCAAGTTGGGTATAACTCAGACGTTCAGGACGTAACCCTTGGACCCGGTTGCCTCTCTCCTGAACGTCTTTGTTTTGTACGCCATAGAGTAGGCAGGGAGCTAGGATCAACGCTATAGCCTTCAGGCGGGCTATGGTCCCACGACCCCTGGGAGACCTAGCGGCTTGTTCCTTGTCGGGCACCAGCACCCAATAACATGGCGGTTTTACGTACTCAGTTAACGGTAGACTGCCTCAGAAAAACAAGAGAGACATGAGGCCGCTTAAGCGGTTCTCAGCTTAACGGCCAGTCGCCGTAGGCGGCTGAGTAGTTGAATCAGTACTTGACTTTGTGGGATGGGGGGTTTATATTTGTCTGTGAACCAGCCAAAGGCTGGTGGTAGGCCCTAGCTTTATCTTGGAGGGGCAAGCTAAGGCGGTAGCGAATGGCGTTTCCATCAACGGCAAGAAAGTGTTTACTCACTTACGTGGGGGGATTTTCCCCGGTTGAGGAAGACTTGTCATCTTCCAAGCGAGTATCGGGCCTCTGCATAAGTGGCTACGGGGAGCAGGCTAGGGTGACTCTTAGCTTGCTCCGTAGTTTTCAACGCCTCCCGGCATTAGGCTAGGAGGCGTATTGTCATGTATGGTCCTATAAGATTGGCAGCAAATGGGTGACAGAGACAACAATGGCAGGTTCGTTAAAGGCTCCAAGGCAGCGGGTAGACCAAAGGGCCGAAAGTCCAAGAACACTCGAGATGTCGAGGCCCTGATATGGGAGGCTGTGCATCTGGCCGGGGGGGCGCAGTGCCTAGCTGATAGGCCCGATATACTGTTTGGTCAACTACTGCCGAGGCTAATGCCAAAGACGGTAAACCAGAATGTCAATGCTGAACATAGACATACCTCTGCCGACGAGTCTGAGGGAGTACGCCTCTTGTCTGACGCACTTAAGGCAACTGGCACAGACGGAGGATCAAATACGGTCAGTTTTCCGAGTTTGGGCAAAGACTGACCTATATTTTTTGCTCCGCTATGGCTTGAGGCGAGAGGATGTAGCGCACCCCTGGGTACTGGACAGGTGCAGGGAGGTCCAGGCACAGCCTGACGGGATGCTCGACCTGTGGGCAAGGGAGCATTACAAGAGCACGATCATCACCTTCGCCAAGACGATACAGGATCTAGTCAACGATCCCGAGCTTACGGTAGGCATCTTCAGCTACAACAGGCCCACGGCAAAGCGGTTCTTGCGGCAGATCATGCAGGAGTTTGAGCGCAACAACCTGCTCAAGAGTTGGTTCCCAGAGGTCTTGTGGCAAGATCCAAGGACACAATCTCCCAAGTGGTCGGAGGATGAGGGTATTGTACTCAAGAGGCAGGGCAACCCCAAGGAGGCCAGCATTGAGGCGTGGGGCCTGGTGGATGGTATGCCGACCTCGAGCCACTACGATATCCGAGTGTATGATGACGTGGTGACGGAGCGCAGTGTGACGGAGGGGATGTTGCCCAGGACAACGGACGCCTGGGAGTTGAGCTTGAACCTGGGCAAGGAGGGTGGTGTAGAGCGGTATATCGGCACTCGCTACGCAGATGGTGATACATACGGCACGATAGAGGAGCGAGAGGTTGCGGTGCCCAGGGTGTACCCGGCAACAGATACAGGCACCCCAGATGGCGTTCCGGTGTTGTTTAGCGAGGAGTGGCTACAGAAGCGCAGGATAGGTTTATCGCCTTACAACTTCGCTTGCCAGTTGCTACAGAATCCGATACCTGGCGAGGAGGGGTATTTTGTAAGGGATATGTTCCAGTATTACGACGATGTTCCACGGGATCACACAGGCAAGCCATATGGAACAGTCTACATGGCCTCTGATTGGGCGACTACCGAAGGTGGTGGGGATTTCACGGTCCATATGGTTGGGCGTGTTGCTAACGATTGCTTGTACCTGTTGGATCGGTATAAGGAGCAGGTTGACACATACCAGGGGACGCTTGGATTTCTGGGGCTAGTGGACAAGTGGAAGCCTGTTGAGTATATCGCAGAGAAGGCGCAGATAGAGAAGTCGGTGGGGCCTTTCCTACACAGGATGATGCAGGAGCGTGGGATGTTTGCCGGTGAGGCGCTTTACTCGAGCGCATCGGATAAGCCCACCAAGGCGCAGTCGATACGCGGTTGGTTTGGTTATGGTCAGGTGCTCTTTCCTCGCAACACTGCTTGGGTGTCGGATCTCGAGGCCGAGCTACTGAGGTTTGACAGGGGCAAGCATGACGATCAGGTGGACACTTTGGGGTTGTTTGGTCGGCATCTGGAGTTCTTGAGGGGTAAGCGCAAGCCTGCGGTACCGGAGAAACCTCGAGGGCAGACGATAGACGATATCGAGAGGCAGAAGCGCAGGGCCAGGTTGGGTATTGGCAGGAAAGAGGCGTATTACGTCACGTAGGGGTTGACATGGCATATCCACAGAAGAATGATGCGAGGGCCACATACTGGCTCCGCAAGATAGAGCACAGCACCCAATGCCTCAAGTGGGAGTTGGAGGCGGGGGACCGTATCAGGCAGATGTACGAGAACTACCCCACCACGATGCGTGAGGAGGTCTTAGACGATACCGACCGCAATGTGGGTATGAGGGCAGATCATGACAATACGAGCCGCATCAAGCCCTCAGTGGTGTTTGCGTGGATAGATCAGAGCATCGCCAACCAGATGTTCCGTGAGCCTACGTATCGTGTGAAGCCCAAGACCAAGGAGGCGGTGGCGGGAGTGAACACGGTAAGCAAGGTGATCAACCATATCACCAAGGACGCGGGGCAGAAGGAACAGGACAAGCGGGTGCTGTTGGATGCGTACTGTTATCCGTATGGCATCAAGAAGCTGGGATGGACCGACTACAAGGATGACGAAGACCCAAGCCCCTCCGACCTCGCAGACCTTGTTATTGACGATGCGGAGGAGGAAAACCTATTCCTGGGCGTTGGCACCCTCACGGTGGTAACTGAGGACCAGGACCAGGATGCGCACATTGCCTTACACACGGAGCTGCTTAGTGACGATAGCATAGAGGACGATATCAAGGAGAATGTTATCGGTCCTCACATTGACGAGCACGAGGCCATAAGAGATGGTGTGGTATATGAGGAGGCGCACTCCGATGTTCGGGAGGATGCGCCTTTTGGCATTAGGTGGGACCCTCTGGACTTCAGGTTCGACCCGATGAGTACTGACGGGCTTAAGGATGCCCGTTGGATAGCGTTTAGGTCTGTCAGGACACTCGATGAGGTGAGGAGCAATCCAAACTACCGTAACACTGCCGACCTACAGCCTTCAACTAGGCTGGAGAAGGCACCAGACCAAGACCCCGTTCTGGGTGCCAATCCCGACGATGACGATTTTGGTGTTGTGGTGCTTTGGGAGATCTGGGCGCGTAGGTACCCAGTGGCTCGAGGCAAGAGGCGCAACCTGCTTATAGTCATTGCTGAGGAGGGGGCGAACGGCCAGCCGCTAGATCCTAGCTTGCCAACTGGCAGGATCATACGTTACTCAGACGAGTGGCCCTACAAGCGGCTGAGGGACTATCCAGCGCAGTTGCTGGCGTTCCACAAGAGTCCGAGGGGTTGGGTGAGCAGGCCAATGCTGCACATGGCCGGAGCCGATAACATCCAGGCGCTGGTTAATGAGATGCTTGATAGCTACCTGTTCACGATGCGCAAGCAGAAGAATGTGATGTTCTACGATAGCGATATTTTCACCGAGGAGCAGGTGGAGATTGCTTTGCAGACGCCCAAGGATATGGCCATAGGGGTCCAGGGCTTGAGTAGGGCACAGGGGCAGTCGGTAATGGCTCTGCCCTTTGTGGCGATTAGTGGTCAGAAAGAGAACTTCATCGGTACGATGATGGAGTTGTTCAACCAGACGGCAGGTACGCCTGGTCCTGGTGGTGGTGACGAGGAGACGGCTACTGAGGCAGCGATTAACGAGCGCCGGACTACGGCCAGGGAGGCATTGCGTAGCGACGAGCTTGAGGCTTTCCAGGTGGGCACTGCCGAGGCGATGTGGGCGCTTTACACTCAGTATATGGCAGGGCAGGAGGTAGCAATTGACCCCGATGCTGACGAGTGGGCGACGGTTGAGGGCGATATCGTCAGGGGGGATTACAGGTTTGAGATCGACGTGGCAAGCCACGCCACGGCACTGGCCATCGAGCGGAAGCAGTGGATGGACTTGCTCAACCTGATGGCGGGCATAGCGCCTACTGCAATGCAGATGGGGTTGCCTCCTCCTAACTTGCCGTGGTTGGCTGAGCAGCTGATGATTAGGGGTTATGAGATAGCAGATCCCGAGCAGGTATGGCCTGCCATAGGGCAGGAGGGAGTCTCTGGAGCGGGTATTCAGGGGCAGGCAGGTCTAGGAGTTCCGGCTGGTGCCCCCGCGCCTGTCCCTCCAGCGGGCGGTAACGGTACGACGCAGCCTGGACCTGCTGTCCCTGGATTATATAGTGCGCCGACTCCTACTGAGAGCGGCATAATGGGCAATGCGCAGCAGATATAGGAGGTTGGCGTGAGCGGCTATAGCAAGGGTGAGGAGAGATTGGCCATAGATTGCGCGAAGGGGAGGGTGCATATCTATTGTCCTAGCGGATATACGCTCGAGGGTGAGGAGTTGGTGCAGGTAGTCAAGGAGATAGCGGCTAGTGTTGATAAACCCAAGGCGGCGAGTAAGACGCCGAAAAAGCCTAAGAGAGCGGTTAAAGGCCGCTGAGGATAGCCTGGAGGGGCGATCTTATGGCAGGGTGTATGAGGGTAGCAATAAGCCGGGAGTGGCTGTTGAGGCTCCTGAAGGCGTTAGACGGGGACCATATGAGGGACAAGATACCGGATGACGCTGAGGTTGTGGACTGCGAGTATCGAGGGGACCAGAGGTTGATACTGTTGACGCTCAGTAGCGACGAGGTGAAGGAAACCAGGGACTTGTGGATGATTAGTTGCGACATGGTAGTGGGGGACTGATGCCCTTATACGATTACAAGTGCCGCACCTGCGGCAAGGTAGACGCTTGGATAAGGCCCTATATTGACCGGGAGAAGCCAGTAACGTGTCGGTGTGGGGGTAACTCTGACTATCAGTTTCCGGTCAGTGCTGCGCTTGGTTATCGGCCCTTTGAGAGCTTTTACTGTGAGCCACTAGATTGTGACGTTCATGGTAGGCGAGAGTGGAACCAGATCCTTGATTCGGAGGGGATACAGGAGAAGGGTGAGCGGGCAGGGCTGAGGAATGAGGAGAAGTCACAGTATGCGGAGCGTATTATGCCGCAGGAGCCGATAGGCAGGAGCTATAGCGACTTACAGCGTGAGAGGGCGCGTATTGCTGCGCTGAAGCCAGAGATTGACAGGATGGCCGATGTGCGCACTGAGGGTCAAGAGTAATGCCACTGGGTCAGTTTATACCGCCGAAGGGTGATTTGCCCGATCTGCTGGGTATCCGGCAGGCACTGGGAGAGGTGCCTATCAGCGTTGGTCCTGGCAGGTCGATACAGCAGGCTATGGGTCAAGTTCCACAGGGGCCTAATGCTGCGCAGGCATTGGACTTCATCCTGCCTCAAGACCCGGTAGAGGCGGCAATGGACTTGATAGTGCCAATAGCTGGTGCGGGGGCTAATGTGGCTAAGAGGGCAGCATATCGGGCACCGCAAGTCACCTCGAGGCCGGTTAAGAAGGCGTTCCACGGTTCGCCTCATACTTTCGACAAGTTTGACGTTAGCAGGATCGGTACGGGTGAGGGCGCTCAGGCTTATGGGCATGGGCTGTACTTTGCGGAGGAGCCTGCTGTTGCGCAGAGTTATCGGCATGGTTTGGCAGGCAGGCCAGATTTTTCTACTGCTGGGCCAAGCGTAAGCACGATGCTTGATAATGCTTGGGATGATCTTACAACAAAAGGGATGGGTCCGCTAAAGCCCTCAGATGCGGCTGAGGTTGTTGATCGGAGGCTTTTGCAGCAGGAGAAGGACGCTCTTAAGTCGTCCGATATGGATTGGTACAAGAAAATCCAGGACCAAAGGGTGCAAGTTCAACGGTTCAAGGAGAATCCGTCAATCAACAAAGGCAGTATGTTTGAGGTGGATCTCCTCCCTGCTGACGATGAGTTCTTGCTGTGGGATCGTCCTTTGAGCGAGCAGCCGCAGAAGGTGCAGGATGCACTGCGTGATATGTTGCCCGAGGAGTGGGTTGATGCTGCTCCATCTGGTGCAGATATATATACCAACGCAATACCTTCTGTAAAGGGCTTTCATAGGCAAGGAAAAACCCACGAAAGTGTATCTGCGTTATTGCAGGGCAAGGGCATCCGAGGCATCAAGTACCTGGACCAGGGCAGTAGGGGGGCAGGAGAGGGAACATTCAACTACGTAATCTTTGATGACAAGGATGTACAAATACTCAAGATGCTGGGGCTTATCCCAGTAGGTATTGCAGCAGGCGCAGCAGCGACACAGGGGGACATTTAGATGGCTGAAGAGAACCAAGAGAACGTCCAGCCAGAGGCAGAGGTGATTGAGTTTCCTGATGACCCGATGGCTGTTATTCGGGAGGAGGATGCTCAGCGCCAGGATGCCGAGCTGGAGACGGCTCTTGCGAAGTTGACAGGTGAGGGTGAGCAGCCTATTGATGGTGATAACGTACCGGAGACGGAGGCGGGAACGTCCGAACAGGAAACGGCCCCCACACCGTCCGGTAAACGAGCGCCAATCGATGAAGTGCTTGCCAATCTACGCAATTCCAATCTATCACAGGAGGAGCAGGAGGCTATACGTGCAACGATAGCTACCAACACTCGCTTGCAGCAGGAGGCGGCGGGTGTGGATTCCAAGTTGGATCAGGCGGTGCGCGATGCAGTATCCGAGGCTCTAGCAGAGGAGACGCAGGAGGTTGATGATCCTCTCGCTCAAGTAACGCCACAGCAGGAGGCGATATTCGCTCAGTTGGCGGATAAGTTGGGGTATGTCAAGTCTCAGGACTTGGAGGCCAAGGAGGAGCAGCAGACCCGAGAGCAGTATCTATCCGATGGCCGTAAGACGGCCTTAGAGTCCTTCGGGGACTCATTTGGGATTACAGATACCACGGGGCAGGTTGTCCTCTCTGATGGGGTGCAGGAGCGTCTTACGGCACGCTACAAGCCGATACAGGACCACGGCACCCTCACACTCCACGATCTGTATGTACTTGAGTATCACAACGAGCTTCTTGCCAAGGCTAAGGCTGAGGGGGTCGAGGAAGGTAAGGGCGTAGCACAGGGGCGTAGGGTCGAGCGCCAGCAGGCGGCAGTAGAGACTCGTACGTCAGGCATCGGCGTTACACCGCAGATCCGAGGGGAGAAAGGCTCTAATGCTGATTCTTCGGAGTCGGTATTTGCCAGGGCAGCATTGCTAGCACGTAGAAAACTAGCCTCCTGACGGAGGATTAAGTTATGGCAGGCGAAGCGGCACTTAGCAGAACCATCCAGGCGCTTTTGACCACCACTCTGGACGCTTATCTGGAGTCGAACAAGCTCTATGATAACGTGTTCGATGCCACTCCCTTCTGGGCGTGGCTCAACAGTGGCAACCGCATCAAGACTGTTGCTGGTGGTTACGAGCTTACCACGGCGGTTCTGAACGAGGCGAATAGTACGGCACGGTCGTACAGCGGGTATGACGCGTTGGATACGACTGCGCAGGAAGGGATGACGCGTACCTATCTGGACCCGAAGCAGTATTCGGTCCACATCGGTATGAACGGCGACGAGATCACGGCCAATAGGGGTGAGGCTGAGATTCTTGACCTGTGGATGAGCAAGATTACACAGGGTGAGCTGTCGGTTGCCAATAAGCTGAGTGAGGGCGCTTTCAGCGATGGCACCGGCAATAGCTCCAAGGACCTCACGGGCCTCCAGGCTATGGTAGATACTACCCCCACTGCAAGCACGTATGCCGGTATCAACCGTGCCAATGCTACGTGGTGGAGGAACCAGGCCAACGCTTCTGTGGGGGCTGCGGCTACTAACCTGATTAGCAACATCCGCCAGTATTACAACAGTTGCGCACAGGGTAAGGGTGTGATGAGTACGCGTCCTGACGCTATCTTCACCACGCAGACGGTGCATGAAGCCCTTGAAGCACTGCTGTTCCCGATGTTCCAGTTTACGCCCGGAGGCAACTCTGGAAGCACGGAGCAGTCGGCCAACGCTGGTGTGACGAACCTGTATTACAAGGCGGCAGAGGTAATCTGGGACGCTGACGTGCCCAGTGGCTACCTGTATATCCTTGACAGCAACCACATCTGGCTTGCCGTGTATCGTGGGCGTGACCTCCGCAGCAAGGAGGAAGTGCAGAAGCCGTTTAACCAGGATGCACTGGGGTGCCAGATCTTGTTCAAGGGCAACCTTGTGAGTCCAGCCGTCAAGAAGCTGGGCGTCCTTGCAGGTATCACCTGATAGGGGGGCATTATGGCTGAGCCTACTATTGGGACTGCGGTAATCAATCGAGTGGCCAAAGCCAAGAACTTCTTTTACGTTCACGGCCAGGTCATGATTGATGATACCGCTCGAGCGATACCTATTTGCACTGGCACGGTGCTGTATTTCAATGCCTGGAACAACGATGATGACGATTCTACGCTCAGAGTTGTTGTCAACAGTGATGATGGTACTGAGGATACAGCAAACGGGTCGGTGTATTGCCAATCATCCCAAACCGACGATGTTTTCAGGTTTGAGGCTGGAGTAATCATGTAGGAGGGCTTATGGCTGAGCCTGCGGTTGGAGAGTTCACGGTTGAGCGCACCTTTCGCTCAGGCAACTACATTGAGCTTCAGGGGCAGATTACTTGCGATAGCACCGCAAGGTCTTTCCAGATAGTGCCCACTACAGGTGGCATCTTGTTCTTCAATGCTTGGAACAACGATGACGATGATACAACCATCCGCATTGTTGTGAACAGCAATGATGGCACCGAGGATACGGATATGGGCAGTGTCTACATACAAACTTCGTCTGCTGATGACGATGTTCACAGGTACAACTGTGGCGTAATCATGTAGGAGGAGCATATGCAGATTCAGGAAGTCACGGGGACTGACCCAGATCGCATCTATCAGTCGATCACCAACACTGATGCTAGTACGATTACGGCACATTGGCCTGTATTCCGTTGGGCCACTGCCGCAACTGCTGCTGCGTCAGTGCTGGCGAACGAGGGTGGAGCGAGGGGCAATACTATTGGCGAGAACGCTGGCTCCGAGGGTCTTTTCCTTGGTCTGGCGGCTGAAGATATCGCCAGTGGTGCCAAGGGGCGTGTGCAGGTATTCGGGTATCACGAGTCGGCGCTGATTATGCGCATTGTCGGCTCTGTTACTTGCATCCCTGGCGCTCCTATGGGTCCAGGCTCTAACGGAGCAGCCAACAGTATGGGAGTGACCAGCACGGGTGCCCTTTGTGGTATGATGGGGCCTGTTGTGGCGCTCGATACTGTGACGGCGACACTCCATAGCCTTGGTACGGTCGGTGCGAACTTTGCCGACTACGTATTCATTAGGGCGCTCTAAATGGAGTGGTGGGAACAGGTGAGGGCTGGGGCACGTCAGGTAAAGCCGTGCCCTGGCCTCATCCCTAAGATCCTCAAGCCTCATAGGCAGGCAGAGAGGACTTGGTACCGATGCGATTGTGGTGGTTTGACGGCCTCAGACGATCCAGATTGGATAACGGCCCAGCACGAGGGTCATCTACTGAGGATAGCTCAAAAGGGGAGTGTGTGGGAGTGGCTGAAGATGCGTCACAGGTGGTTGTATCTGGCAAGTACGAGGATGGCACTTTGGCTGGGGTTATGACCAAGGCTTGTGCGGGATGCCCGCATTTCAAGCTCAGGCCCCATCCAGAGGGCAACGAATGGTGCCTTGTACAGGAATTGCCGAGGAGGATATACTCGCAGCCTTTGTTTTGCAGGGCGAAGGGGGGACAATGGCCGAGGAGGTTTATGAGGCAGAGACAGAGGCGGAAGAATTTTGGATGGTTCGATTGCTGCCTTATTTGAGAGGGGTAGTGAATCTTTACAAAGAGCATTTCGATGTTTACCCACAAGAGATCCGGTTAAGGCCAGATGCTTTCTGGGCATATTATAAGCTTATTAGCCCAGCGATATTTGGGCAAGTCGATCCCAAGAAAATGAAGTTTAAGAATATACCTGTAAATGCATCTGCTATACAAAACGAGGCGATTAGGATTTTGGACCGTCCTTGGAGGGAGGACTTAGACCGATGAAACTGATGATAGGTTTGCCTTGGTATGCTGGCTCAGATCCAGACTGTGAGCCGCTATACCAGTGCTTTATGAACTACCTGGGTGCGTTGAGGGAGCGCAGCCTATGGAGGGATAGGTTGGGCAAGGAGGGGTACGAGGAGGCGATGGAGTTTATGCCTCCTCTCGATGAGTTGACGAACAAGCCTTTGGCAGAGCCTACGGAGGAGGATTGGGACAGGCTAGGTGTGGTGGAGTTGGCGGTGTGCAATATGACGCGCACCAGTTTGGTGGGTAAGGCTCGAGAGTTGATCTGTGAGGCGTCGATACAGTGGGGGGCCGACTATCTGCTGATGTGGGATGCGGATATCAGGTTTGAGTTCGACGCTCTCTTGCGTCTGTGGAGGCACCAGAAGCCTGTAGTTGCGGCATTGGCATTTACGGCCAGGCACCCGATACATCCCGTCATATACACTGTCAAGGAGTTTGACGGGGGTTACGAGTCGAGCCTGCCGGTGCTTCAGTATCCCAAGGACAAGCTAATAGGCAATGAGGACGTGGGTGGGGAGCTGGCGTTTGGTGCCGGTATGGTGCTGATAGATACTGTGGTGTTCAAGCAGGTGCCGCAGCCCTGGTTCTCGAGCACGGGGTGTGGCGAAGATTGGTTTTTCTGCCATAGGCTGTCGGAGTTCAACGTGTCAAGGCATATGGACACTTCCGTAAAGACCCAGCACAAGCTACACGCTGCGGCATATGCTGATGAGGAAGCATACTGGCGGTACCGGGCCGAGATGCCAGACGCCTACAAGCACCAGTTTGGGGAGTTGGTGGCATGAATGGCGTACTCATCATGGGCGCTCCCAGAACGGGCACCAGCTTCGCAAGCAAGTGCATGGCGGCATTTGGTGCTGACTTCGGGCAACAGTGCTGGTCGGAGCGCAAGGTTGATCCCAGAAATCAGGTGCTTGGATACTTTGAGGACGAGGTATTTAGCGAGATGTTGAGGATTCAGATACATGGATCTGGAGGATATAAGACCCTGATGCCTCCCAACCCTATGCTACCGTTGGGGATGCCGGTTGATCAGATCAGGGAGATCCTTGGCAGGGACAGGCAAGAGCCGATGGGCCTGAAGCACACCAACATCGTGGCGGGATTCCCCTGGTGGTGGGAGTCGGTGTTTAGCGAGTGGGGCAAGTGGGACGTAGTTGTCACAGTGAGGCATCCGATGGATGCGGCTAAGTCTTTGGAGGGAATGAAGCACGTACCACTAAGCCAGGGCTT
>Ga0209756_1002668_pt1 | contig 15206 bp, 4 predicted proteins | sample ETNvirenome_6_85_FD_184071 | JGI IMG/M metagenome (GOLD analysis project Ga0209756, IMG submission 184071) | Marine viral communities from the Pacific Ocean - ETNP_6_85 (SPAdes) (version 3) | ecosystem: Environmental > Aquatic > Marine > Oceanic | place: Pacific Ocean | collected 2013-06-19
CAATGGTGACTGCACCGTTGGAAGCAGACGAGATAGTGATGTTGCTACCTGCGATAAGGTAGGAAGATCCGTCTGTCAGCCTTGTGAGTGAGCCTGATAGTCCTTTGGGTGTGTTTAAGACACCACTTACGAGGAGATCTCCTCCGAACACAGCCGATCCGGTGATTGCTGTGCCTTTACTATTAATAGCTCCGCTGACAAAGAAGAAGACGTCAGTTCCAACAGTGGTTCCAAGATAGGATGATCCGTGCTGCCCACCTGCGAAGACAGCAGAACCGGTGGTGTTGATAATCCCGACCGCGGGTGAAGTAAAGTAAGTAGTTTCTTCATCGGAGGAGATTATGATTTGTCCATTTGAAGAAGAAGTTATAGTAACGTTAGTTCCTGCTGCAAGGAAAGAAGTTCCATCCGTTAATCGTGTAAGCGACCCTGAGATCCCTCTTGGTGCATTCAAGGCTCCGCTTACGAGGAGATCTCCTCCAAAAACAGCTGATCCTGTGATTGCTGTACCTTTGCTGTCAATAGCACCGCTGACAAAGAAGAAGACATCTGCACCAACTGTGGTAGCGACATAAGCTGTCCCAAGCTGACCTCCAGCAACAGCGATTGATCCCGTCGCATTAAGCTTTCCAGCAGCAGGTGATGTGAAGAAGTTAGTCCCAGCGTCATCAGCAGAAGAAATTGTGATCTGTCCATTTGATGACGAGGTTATTGTGACATTGGTGCCCGCTACAAGATAGGAGGTTCCATCCGTGAGTCGAGTTAGAGATCCGGACAGGCCGAAGGGCGCATTCAGTGCTCCGCTCACCACTACATCACCACCAAATACAACTGATCCTGTGTTTGAAGTATCCTTGCTGTCGATGGTTCCGCTCACGAAGAAGAAGACATCAGTTCCGATGCTTGTCGCGACGTAAGATGTGCCTAGCTCACCACCTGCAAAGACGGCTGAGCCCGTAGTATTGATCTTTCCAGCTGCGGGTGACGTGAAGAAGTTTGTTCCAGCGTCATCAGCGGAAGAAATTGTGATCTGCCCATTAGAAGCAGATGTGATTGTCACATTAGTGCCGGCTGCCAGATAGGAGGTTCCATCAACTAATCTTGTCAGAGATCCACTAAACCCTAGGGCACCTGTTATGACCCCCTCTGCATATAAACTATTAGAAGTCTTATTATAGAGAAGGCCCGCGTCTCCGCCGAATGAACCGCCATCATTAAATTGAACCTGGGTGTCAGAGCCTGCAGGATCGACTTGCGTAGAAGTGATTGTCACTTGGCCATTTGATTCAGAGGTTATTGTGACATTGGTGCCCGCTGCGAGGTAGGAAGTGCCGTCTACTAACTGGGTGAGCGATCCTGAGAAGCCCGTTAATGCAACCATTGACCCGGATGACAATACGTCTCCACCAAACACCGAACTTCCAGTATTTGAGGTTCCTAAAGAGCCCGCAGTACCTGAGACGAAGAAATAAACGTCAGGGCCTATTGTTGTATTTATAAGGGAAGAGCCTAGTTCACCACCCGCAAGTACTAATGAGCCTGTTGCGTTAATTTTATTAGCTGCAGGCTGTGTAAATGCTGTATCTCCTCCGTGGCCGCCGCCGGTTTCTGAAGTGATTGTCACTGTATCGCCGGTCGCCGTGACAGTAACGTTAGCTCCACCTACAATATCGATCTTGTGTGATGCAGCAGTGGCAGTCCCTGAGTCAGTTCCAAGCTGCTTGACAATATTATCACCAAGTGCAACATTTCCGCCAGCTACAGTAAAATCAGCCGATGCAAACGACGCTATTCCCTTATTGGATGTACTCGCATCTTCACCCGAAATCGTAACAGTTGAGCCGGCAGCGGACGTGTCTATTCCTTCTCCGCCGGCGAAGGTGAGAGTGTGGCTTGAACCGTCGGCGATACCCGAGTCAGCTGAGGCTGACTTTATGACCCCGCCCACAAGATTAAGCTCTCCTGTCGAAAACGCAAAATCATCGCGATTAATGCTTTGGGAAATCGTTACCGCAGCTCCTGAACCGCTGTCTACAAGCGCTATCCCGCTTCCGGCCGTGAGGACTCTCTCTGCAGTCAAGGTTCCATTAGCAGTTAATACCACATATTCGGCATCAGTGGGTGCGCCGGCGGATGCAGCAGCTGTTAAGTCATACTCAGTGCCACCATCATCCTTAAAGTAAAGCTTGTTATCAGAACTCTTAACGTAGACTTTACCATAACCTGACGTAGCACCCGGTGCTGACGCTAGCTCATCTAGCGATATCACGCCTTCGACTGTTAGCTTCGAGACAGGCGATTCAGTTCCAACACCCAGCTGACCTGTCGCATTAACAGTTAAAACCTCTGTTGAGCCCGTAAGAAGATTTAAGATATCTCCTGTGCCGTCCTGCCTTACCTTCAGTGATGTCTGGGTATTGGAGGTATTGTCGTCATGAATATCAACTAGGGGATTAGATCCTCCCTCAGCTATGTCCCGAGTAACCTTTAGACCATAACCAGATGTAACGTCCTGTTCAAGAAGTGTTCCATACCCATGAATATAGGCAGCAGGATTAGAAGTGGATTCTGCATCAACCTCGAGCGCGTAGTAGCCACCCGTCTCGTCACTGTCGATGAGAACTCCGCCGGAATTATCAGCATCGGCAACTTCCACCTCTAGTTTTGCTCCAGGAGAAGCAGTGCCAATTCCTACCTTCTGGTCATTGGTGATCGTCATTGCGAGATCGGGGTCTGCACCGTCAGATGTTGAGTTCTTAGTATAAAACTGGAGCTTGCCCTGTGAGTAGTTTCCATCTCTATTGTGAATGATCGCAGCACCAATATTATCTGCTGCAGTATCCACCACAAAACCGACGCCGGCACTTTTATTTGTCGTGGTAGAACCGTGTCTCACAACTACCTGATAATCTGAGGGATCGTTTAGATCATCATTGGGATCAAGCGTATCTGATACTTCGAACTTCGCTTCGGGTGACGCGGTACCTACCCCTACTAAATCAGAGATCTCTGTCAGTTTAACAGTAGTACCTGCTTTTGTCCAAGGACTTCCGGAGCCGGCGCCGGCGGCCGAGCCTGTCATGTAAATAGCTTGAATGATACTGCCTGAGTCGGGCGCACTGACAAGTGTAATTTCGTTCGAGCCCGCACTATAAGCGTAATCGTTGGTGAAGCCATGTGATGCGGAAAGCAGCAAGACACCATTGACAAACAGCTGCAAAGCATCCCCGTCATCAGGGGTTTGTGTCAAGGTGTAACTTCCAATGCCGGCTCCGGCTTCTTTCGTTAACAAGTCTTTGAAGAGGATACCAGCGGAGAAGGAAGCACCTGTGATTGTGATGTTTCCATTTGATGACGAAACTATAGTGATGTTATCGCCGGCGGCGAGGTAAGACGTTCCATCAGAAAGATTTGTTAGAGATCCACTCAAGCCGAGCTCAGCGGTTAGTGCACCAGAAACTAGCAGGTCGCCGCCGAAGACGCCTAGGCTACCAGTATTATCCAGCCTGGATCTCAGATTTCCGGAGACGAAGAAATTGGCATCAGATCCAGGCAAAGTCGGTGAGCCTACTCGGAGGATATTACCTCGCAAGTCAAGAGCGGTGACCTTAGTCCCCCCTATAGTCTCAGCTTTTCCTGTTTTCGTGTTTACGAAAAACTTAGTAAACTTTGCCAAAGATCACTATCTCCAACTTATTCTGCAAGCGTCATTATTAGAGCAGAATCTTCATCATCATCATTTATCTGGTCAGGGTCAAAGATCTGGAAGACAGGATTAGAATCATAATAAGGCTTAATCACTCTAGCGAATCTGTCTATGTTACAGCCCTGATTCCAGACTGCTCTTTGATCGCCAGAAGATCCATTATTAGTAGCCATTCTCGTGAAATCTCCGCCGTCAAGAAGCTCTATCCTTAGCTTATCCCCAACACCGGTTGCGTTAGTCTTCTTGAATTGTATGGTCACGGGTTGCTCTAGGGTTTGCGCTTCGATCCCTGTTTTGGGGATCACAAATCTATAAGGCTCAAAGGCTGTAAGCACCCTCTGCTCCAACATGTCTCGGAACTGACCATAGCGATCTCTTCTGTAAACTGCTCTTGTGAAAGCAGGTACCACGTTGTAAAGACCGTACTTGAATCCTCGAAGCTCGACGTCATTGCCACCGTTGTAGTTAGCTTCCGCGTCGTCGGACACATTCTTCACAATGCGTGGGTTTCCATTAACAGCGTCACCGATACCAAAGAACGACTTCAGGAAGAGCTTTCTAGCACCTGCTGGCGGAGATCCAGCTCCGGCGCCGTCTATGTTCATAAGCGCAAAAATCTCGTTTGTAGCTTGTGTGGAAGTATTTCTTCCCGTGATCGTAGAGACAGGATCACCAAAAAACGTATCTGCGTCAGTTAAATCACTGCCATCAAAGAATGTAACATCCAGAATACGAGGAGCCTTTCCAACCCGGTTCTCAAATTCAAGGGCTCCGTAATCACTTTCAAAGGGAAATGCCCTAGGCCAGCGCAAATCAGCAGGTGCGTCAAGAACGGCATCAACCTCTGGGCCAAGAGGATACATCACATAGCTCTTTGCACCAAATTTTGGTGAGGAGGGACTGTCTGCAACAAAACTAATCTGGTTCACCCTGGCGATCTCCCGCGGATCTGGGAAGAAAGAGTCCTGGTACCTCTCGTTGGTATCTATCAGCGCCAGGCCACGCAAGATCGAGCCCGTGGTACCTGCTTTGCCGCCTAAGACACTGTTGGGCCTGAAGCCTATGCGGGAAGATGCTAGCCCGAAGTCTCTGGACTCTACTTGAGAGAATGCAAGGTCAACGCAAGAACCCGTCAGTGAGAATCTGTAGTCGGCGTCAAATTGGTCGATACAGTCTGCATTACTAAATCTATCTGAACTTTTCACATCTTCGTGCACAGCATCAGAAGTCAAGTTTTGGTTAAGTCCATTGTGAAACTCTTTTCCGTCCTTGAGGATGGAACCGTACAGTGTCACTTTTCCTCGGCCTGGGGCGATGGTGAGCCGACCGTCTTCGAGTCTGGCGCCAATATATCCGCCTTGTCCAGCGAGAGCAGCCTCAGTTCGCTCTGTGGAGTTGACAACAGGTTGCTGCTGATTGCACCAGCCGAGGACAAGCCTATCTCCTGGAAGTAGTAAGTACGGGCTTACTTCATTAATTTTTTTAGAAACTTGTACTGTAAGGTATTCAGCGCCAGATGGAGTGAAAGATGAGCTCGGTGTAATAGATGATGCGGTATCCGTGAAAGATCTTGGTGTCATTAGTCCGTTCACAGCACGGCCCGTCCCTGTTCTTCCGCCAAACTGATTTTTGAGTATTGCCACCCCGTTTGCGAAAGACAGTTCTCGTGCCTGCAATAATCCGACGCCGTCGCCCGCAACCGGAGACCTTAGCGACGCAGACATTGCAAAAGTACCTGTTGGAGCAGCATTTGCTGACGTCACCAAAATGTTCAGATCTCGAGCGAAACCGTTCTCTTCAGCCGGCTTATTGAGATCATTACTAACAGTGTTCGAGTCGAAACACGACATCATCGCGTAAGTCACAAGATCTCTAGGTGTGTCAACAATGAAGCTTTGAGATGTAACGGGTGTGAACCCACCGTACCCGGGTATGCTGCGATACGATCTGGAGGCCCTATAAGAACCAGTGATGATCCTAGTCGTTGATCCAGGTAGATCTCCAGCAACGGGATAGTTCATCTCATTCATAATAAAGAATTGCGTAATATTAGGGGCGTTGGTGGTCGTTTGGAGAAACGGCAGGGATCCACTAAACTCGTACACCATCTTCTCAACCAAAAAGGGATGCTGAATAATCTGCGCGGTATCAAAATGTTGGGAGCTTGTCGCATTAAACTTCATATCAAAAGGAAATCCTGCTGTGTTGACCGGATTACCTTCAAAGGCTCTAATAGGAAGATCGGTGTACACTATCGCTGGATTAAAGGCAAGATAGGAACCCGTTTGATGTATAGGTACTTGACTGATATAATCAACATTGCTGCCGGTTGAGTAGTCGCCGTGAGACTCAAAGCGCTTAAGATCAAAATTATAGTAATAGAGGCCTGAGCTCATCTGCGCATTTGCTGATCCTGTTGACCAGTAGATCTTTGTGGTCTCCGCGGGGTTTATGTCTATTTCTAGCTTTGTCTTGCTCCAGACAGGCATGGAAAATCCAGGGCCTACTTCAGAGACTGCGCTCCCTGTGGCCCAAAATGGGTCATTGGTGCTCATTCTACCGAGTGACTCGTTGAAGTCTTCAATGTAGGGCTTGTAATCAACCCCTGGAGTGAAACTCACACGGGCGTCTGATATTCCTGCCACAACAGCAGTTTGAGAGCTTGTCACATTAAGGTCGGGAACTGTGTTAGTATTAGCCACAAGTGACCCTGTGAATTTACTGTAAGTGGGAAGCTGTTGACCTAATATTACGCTTCCGGTGACGCCAGCAGTTTGACCAAAGGATTGAAACAGTATTGTGTCAGTGTCATTGAAAGGCGATGCCGATATCACGTACCTCTTATCAGATGTGAAAGATCCCGTATAGTAGCCCGATCTTGCATCACCAAGCCTGTACGTTGGCGGATAAGACCCAGTCGCATTATCAGTGTTGTGAAGGTATGGTCGAGGTGGTAGAGAAGTTATGCCTGAGGTTTTTATGTAAACGCGATCCTTAGCAACATCAACAAGGCCGTCTTTAGCGTTGTAAAGAGCATTAACCTCTTCAGCGGAGAGAACTTTTCCGGACCAGATCGCCGCGTCAAAGAACTCGACGGGCTGATTGTCACGATTGTCTAGAATATCCAGGGTTCCAATACTAGGCTCCATAGCTGTGTAGGATCCTGAGACCTCAGGATTAGTGCTTATAGACAACCCATCAAAATAAATTTGACCACGAGAAAGCTCAGATGCTGCGGAATTATATGTGAATGCAAAGTGATGCCAGGTGCCTTCCGTCGCTTCCGACACTATGCTGGCAGAGTATAAAAGTGCTGCTTCTGCAGAAGCGTCTATTAAGCTTCCTGTTAGTCCGCCATCGTGATAAACAAATGCATACTCTCGCGCATCACCAAACATTGTCTCAGTACCCTTGTGAAACAACGATGTTGTAGCTGAAGCACTGGTGATCAAGAACCAGGATGCTAAGGTAAAGGAACTATCTGTGGATCCATCACCAAAACTTAAATCATCAGCGTCTTCAACACTAACATATGGGCCTCCGCTATCCTTCTGGAATCTAACTGGTGATGTTATGTTTGAAAAGCTATCTTCATCGAAAGGTGAAGTTCTTGACTCTTGAAGCCGCGATGTTGCAATAAACGTGACATCATGGTCTTGTGTAGACGCATCTTCTGCGACGAGTGGCACAGGATCCTTGTTTGCAGCCCGGGCCCACAGTATCAAGTGCTCACTAGGATCACTCGTGTCGTAGTATGTGCTACCGCTGACCGTGCTAAATCTTTTTGTTAAATCGTATCGCTGTAGCCTGAATGGTTTTCTCTTAGGCATCGTTCCTCAAGCCTCCAAACGCTATGGAGTCAACGTTTAGTCCATTATTAGTAAATATAAATCCAGTTCGTGCAGACTTAAAACCGACTGGAATGATCGTTTCTGTAGAACCGGAAATGTTTGAAGCGATGGCACTTTTCATATCTTTGCTCATGTTATCTACCTCTGCTTCTGTGAACATTCGATTAGCGAAGAGAGAATCATCGAACGGGCGAGGCCCATATACGTTTTGGAAATGTAACTTCTCACCGATCGAGTGAACTCTATTATCTAAAATAATTGTGCCTGACATGCTCCCGGTGATGGGATTGACTCCCATGAAGGCAACTTTGTCAACATACGGAGAGCTTCCGTACGTCTTTAGCGGGATCAAGGGTTGAACTGGGTCTACTCCCCTTAAGTATGATTCATTACCTAATGTCATACTTGCTTTTATTCCCTTTGTAGTATCATTACCCAGGGGATCTAATGATCTTGTAAGAATCTTGGGAAGAAAGCTTTTTAAGATCACCTCAAAGTTATCTGCTACTCCATCATGAAGATCTGAAACGTAATATCTCTTTCCAGCTTGGATCACAGGATCATCTGCATTCAAACCCGAGAATGAAGCAGATGTTATAATTCCTTTTATAAGTCCTTCTAAGCCTGCAGTTGCTCCGATAGTTTCAAAGTTAGGCTTGTCGTGGAAAGGACCGTTTTCTAGATAGCCAGGAGACTCTCCAAAATTGAGGTCAAGAACAGCGGAGTCTACGATAGGAAGTGCTGATTTTGCCTTCAACTGGTCGTTTATTACAGATACGCCCTGGCGATACTGGTCGATTTGTGCAGTAAAGCTCCCTGATCCTTCCCCTACAACGTAGGTAGCAGAGTGTGGATTATATTTCTGATTAGTTGGACCGATCCTTATAAGAAATTCTGCATGTGAGCCTGGAAGCTGTGCGCTTCGATCGACGAACTGGAACTTTGATGTAATTTTACCTGTTTTCATTTAAAACTTTCTCGCCCTTCCCGAGATCTGTTGGAGGAGTATCTCTCCCTTAAGGTTGGTTCTAAATTCTTCCCCTATGTACTGCCCTTGATATTGATACTGGAGCTTGGACCTTTCTAGACTATGGGGTTCAATGACGAAATTAATCCCAAGGAAGTTCGTCTTCTTTGGGACAAGCTGCTCTATCATAGTTCCTACCGAAGTATCGAACCACTTAAAGAACTCAAAGAACTGTTTGAAGGTAACCTTCTTTTCAAGCTTGTTGAAGTAAACATCTCTTAGATTTTGAAAATCAGGATAGTCTGGAGAGAATTGAAGGTTAGGCTTTCCTATCGCATCATCTATCTCATCAAGTGTGGCAAACATGGTGATAATATCATCATTCAAGGCTGCAGCAACTGAGAAGTCGATCGAGAATCTTGCATCATCTTGAGGTAGTTCATTGGGTGGAATCTCATAGAAAGGTGCAGGAGAAGCATTGTACTCTGTTATATTTGAAGCACTGACAAAACTTCTGGGCCTGATCTTGTTAGTATTTTCTAGGTCATCAAATGCTGGGGGTAGAGATGTAAACAGCACTTTATCATACTTGAAAAGAGTTCTTGATGCCATAAACCCAGAACCTGTTGCGAACAATCCATTTTGCGTAAAGTCTGTCAGTAAAATATCACCTAAAGAATCAGATCCAGAAATAGGCTGGTCCATTGACACGTCGAGCCTTAATCGCTGGAAGGAACCTGACTTTGTTGTCTCAAAGTTGAAATTCTCTGTGGGGGTTATGACTCCGACAGAGTTTGGATTTCGAACGTGCTCACTCCACTCATCAACTGCTAGAGCTTTCGACCAGAACCTAATTTGACCAACTTTTCCGTCAAAATAAGTTATTCTAGCCTGATCTGTGATGTCAGAATCGTTTAGATAAAAGCTGGTCGCTCTGTTGAGAGATTGTGATCCGATCACGACAAAGGCACCTGAGGTATTCAGGGCACCTATGTTTTGATACGTTATTCCCAAAGAGCCTGTGGCATCCCCTTTGTAGAATGAGGAAGTTGTGTGTATTTCGAATATCCTGCCCCCTTCACTTTTAGCACACCTTAAGAAGTAAGAAGACGTTAGTGTTAATTGAGTAGGATCATCGTTCCTGACCCTTCCGAAAGAAAGATTCCACTTGTCACCATCCATCACGTTCGCGCCTGTTAGCGTGAGCTCTAGCGGGGGCTTAGCTGTAGCACTAAATGATCCGGAAGTTGATCTTACAAAGAGCTTGACTTCGGGCGATGATCCTGAGACTGAACCTGACATTACGACTAAATTTGCGGTAACTCCGTGAACTGTTGCTGGTGATGTTGTTCCGGTAACATGAATTCTGGCTGCAGACTGGGACAGCACTAAGCTTCCCGAAGATTGAAACTGGTAGATTCCTTCGTATGTCCAGGATCCTGAGGTGAGCAGTCCATCATTTCCAGAATTGCTTATACCGTGCACTCCGCCAGCAACAGTATTCGCACCTATCATTGTCCCGTTCTGCTCAGGGAAACCCACCTCTTTTCTTGTCCCAGATAGGAATGCAGTCACTAAATTAGGCGCAGTAGCTGCAAAACCCTGGGGTGTCAAGGTAGTTAAGTCTTGATTATTAGTGGAGCCGCTAAAGTCAAGCATGGGCTGTATTACTGCTCGATTAACTCTCATGCTGGAAAGATCAAACTTCTTTGGGCCGCCGTATTCTTTAATTCTTACTATGATATCAGGATCTAGACCCAGGGCTCTAAGCGATGCCTTAACACTGTTTAATGTACCTTTGGAGGTTTTGATATCGTTAATATTTACCAAGAATCTACGTAAAATCTGATTTCTTATCGACTGCAGGCTTTGATCAATGTTGACGTAAGAGTCAGTTACGTTTTCACCGTGATAAAACTGACCTGCGGAAGCATCAGAAAAGATTGGCGGTGGTTCTAGCCCATAATGGTGAGATAAAAATTTCACGAACGCGTCTGAGATGCCGTCGCTTTCTTTATAGCTTGGCTCTAAAAGGTTGGAGAACTGGTCAGTTACAATTTTCAATTCATCAAAGAATTTAGCCCACGTAAAGAGTATTGCGCTAAGAACCTGAGAAGTTCCTAATTCCCCTGATCCTGGCATTGAGGAGCCGCTGTACGGCATCACCAGTTCTCCATCCACACTATTCAGGGCAAAGTAATTCTTGCCTTCATCAAAATAGTGCTCAGGAACAAGCCTCGTTATCAAGTTGGGATTAGATTTATCATAGCTACTTGCGCTGCTAAGAAGATCTTCATTTAGAGAGATCACATCCCCAAACTTCGGGAATAAGACCGGATTGAATTTTAGCTCTTCTCTGTCTAAAGATGCAGAGTAGCTTGAAGTTGTCCTATTGTAAATTGCGTAATTTGAAATCTTAGAATGAAGAGATTTTCCGCTACTATCCAGCACAATAGCGTTGTTACCTATGCTACCGGTTGGCTCATTGAATTTAAAGTAAAGCCGAAGAGCCTTGCTAGCAAAAATATTTCTCTCTTTGTTTTCTTGGATCTGATCCTTTGTTCTTGCTTCCCTAAAAATTCTAAACTCATCGAGTGCGCCTGACAGCGTCTGGTTCGGAATAAAATCTAGATCTCCATCCAGAACTCCGCTGTGGGTTGATCCGGAGCCTAAAAACAATGATGATGTTTTAAAATCTATTTCACCAAATTCGGCAGTCTTTGAAGAAGATGCAACTAAATTGGCATCTACATAAAACTTAAGTCTTCCATCAGAGACATTTCGATCGTAAACTATAGCTACATGATTAAACTGATTTTTTAACAGTGATGCTGAAGTTATAAGCGCTGATGACCCTGATCTTATTGCGAATACAACGCTTGCTGAGGCTGTTGAGGTGCTTGAAGACACTGCAAGAGTGTAACCATTGCTGCCAGATATCTTTTGACATATTACTTCATTGCCATTTTCAATAGGCGGTAGAAAAAGTTTTGACTCAACAGTGTAGCTTTCTTGGTTTAACGAAAGAACGCTTTTTCCGGACTTATCCGACGAGAAGTCTAAAAATTCTGCGCCTGAGAAATCTTTAACCTCAATATTGTTTCCGTCTGTGGTGTTGACCCCTGCAGATCCTGAGAAAACCACAAATCCTATATTTTTAGGAAATTGGCCTAAGACATAATTTTCAAAACCTGTCAATCCATTTAAATATTTTTCATAATCTTGGCGAGATCCATCAAATGGATACTTGTTAATAATATTATTGAAAGTGACATTGACGTTAGCCTGCGCAGAATTAAAAAAGGTGTGATTTTCAAAAAGGGAATAATCTACAGGAATCTGCTGCGTTGATTTTATAAATCCCGCTTCTTGATCATAGATAAAGTAATCACTAAAGGATATCCCGGATTCTAGGTCCTGGCGCGAAAGAAACTTTACTTCAGGTACAACACCATCCGCGCCTCTAGAAACTGTAGGCCTAAAAACTCCTGGGCTTTCGCTTTGTAGCCTATTTTTTGAGGACATCAGGGATCAATCCTAAAAGTTCCTGCAACGTTCTTAAAGACCTGTTCTGTGTTGTCTCTTTTTATTTTCACGTCTATCGTATAAACTCTACCCAGACTGAAATCGTCTGTGTACAGATCAAAATACATTCCCTTGGAATCAGTGGACATCAAAGTCGCGTTAAAAGTATCCTCTTCGTCAAACGGGATTATGATCTGGTCGGTGTAAGCATCTCTAACCCTATAGTAGCATCGAGTTAATATGTCACTATCTCTGTAAAGTGGGACTTTAATTGCCTTAACTTGCTCATCGGCATTGAACGCGAAAAATCTAAGCCTTGCTTTTTCACCCTTTTTGTATGCTGATTTTAAATTTCCAATGTTAGCAACGTAACGTGTAGTATCATTATCAAATGCAGTTATCTGCTGCTTTTTAACAGTAAGGCTGCCAGTCTTAAAGGAATAAGACTTGTCATTAGACCGCCAGAATACATCAAACGTTATCGAACCACTGTCTCTGACGAAGTCTGCAACTGTTGCAGACCCTGAGATTGCTGTAGTGTCAAAAGCATTGATAGCAAAACTTGAAGAATAGACTCCGGTCGCGAAAAGAGAACCGCCAAAATTATACTGAGATCCTGATACTTCTTTCTCAAAAGAGGCTGTCTTTACCATTAAGCTCATGCAGTCAGAGCCGGAAATGCCGACCAGATTAGATCCTGAGAGGAGATTTGCAGGTTGCCCTCTTTCAAAGCTATTCAAGAAAATAGATCCCGAGACATTGAAGAAGAAAGCTTCGTGATGATCTTGTATCGCGTCGTTGTATCTTACATGAAGCGCTGGATGATTATACGTGTTAGAGCTGTGCCTAGATGCGAATCTTTTGACAAATCTTGTTACATCATCTGTCTCTTGTGTTCCAGAGAATGAAATTCTAAAACCATGATCTGGTATCTGGTTTGCTAAAGTTGCTGATACGACTGCTGTGACATCAACTGTTAAGTCTTCACCTCCAGTTTCAAATGTCATTACGGAGAAAAGATCTTGAACACCTGATCCATCGCTAAGATTGCCAGAACTAATTATGTCAATATTGTCAGACCCTAGCAGGCCCTGCCTGTTAGCACCTGAAATGTGCCACAAAGCCACAGTGCTGCTAACAACAGATGCTGTTAAGAAGTTAGCGGAATCGATATCTTGAAACCTAATAACATCTCTTCCTACACCTTCGTCAAAAGACTGGGAGAGAGGGAAAACTATTAAATTGAAGTTGGAAGGAAGCGTCTGGCCTCCGTATACATCAAAAAGTTTCAGGTCACATCTGAAGCTGTCACTAGCGATATCAAGAACACTGCCTGTCAGAGCCCGAAGAGGATCTAGATCAAACTTTACAAGTATTCTGGTCAATTCTACGGGTTCATCTTCTCCAGATATTTTATCCTCATTATAAAGCTTAAATAAGTCTAAAGTAGCTGCTTCACCCACATTGGCATCTGTAGCTCTAAAATCATTTTTTATGATCTTGTTAGTAATATAAGTGTCTTTTGTTGCTTTTAGTTTTCTAAACATGTTTGACCTAAACTATTGCGCCCTTGATATCAAGGTTGGGAAACTTAACTTCAAATATACCACCTCCAGGAGATAGCAATAGCCCTTTGCTGGTATTTACTTTCACGTTGTGAATTATACCAGAGTAAGAGCGTCCGTCGATTGAACCTACTTTATTAACAATTTGCAAATCTACCACGCCAAGAACGCCGGGAGTGTTGTAGATAAGATTTGTTAAATCAGATACCCTAATAGGTTCTCCAATCTGGAAGTTTTCAATGTTCATGTATTTAATAAGCTTTGTGATAGATTGATTCACCACTGAATCCGGGCTAAAGCTTGGGTCTACAGAAATTTGAAAGTCTATACCGATATTAACTATTCGTGCGTCCAAAATATCGATAGCATCAGATATAAGCCTAAATTCGTTCAGATAAGTAGTTATATTTTTCTTAAGCGAATCAGGTGAAAGTGTCAAAATTCCATTTGACTTTCGATTTACTATGTAGAGGGTTGTCGCTAGAGGATTCCTAGAGTTACCTTCAACTCCTGCCCTAAAAACTCTACCAAATGTTGCAGGCATCGTGTATATTCGTGATAGTAAATCCTGTTTTGTCACGATTCTATTTTGGGAATTGCGAGCTGCAGATATTAGGGCCCTTATTTCTTCTAGTGTTAGAGGATCTTCACCTCCAGCTGCTTCTTGAGGATTAGTTACCGAAACAGAGCCTCGGACTGCAGTCGCATCGGCGGCACTAGGGGAGTTTTCAAAGATAAGTACAAGGCCGCTGACGGAGCTTATAGAGCGGGATGAAACGTTGTGATCCAGACCGCCTCCTGAGCTGTATTGTACTGTGAGGGTTGTGTTTCTTGGGCTTAGACCAAGGGTTCTCGTCTTTAAAAGGTTCGAAGGATCTATGGTGAATTTAGAGAATGTTTTCTTTCCGAAAAGAGGCAATGCCAACTCAGAAGGGTCAGGGATAAGATCCCCATCAAGCGTGCCCGGATTTCCTGAGCCGAACTGTAGTGTTGTCAGCCCTGTTGTCGTTGAGTGCTTACCGACAAATCTTCTAGGAGCTGACTTTATAGCTATCATATCGTTGACAATCTTGTTATCTTGTGTGATATTCGGTATAGCTGTAAAAACTGTATCCTGTGTTAAAGCATCAACTTGATAGTATTCTTCACCATCCTCATCGAGAACGCTTATAATATTGCTTACGTTTGTATTGCCCAGGGTGATAGTTCTAAAGGGAACATGAGTGTCTGGTATGTCAAAGGTCTCTATAACTCTTTCTCCGGAAACGCACGTACCAGTTCTTGTCACGAAGTAGTTCTTAGGTGTTCCGTCTGAATTGAACTCATTAACTACTACATTGGCCATCAGCTGATTTAGATCATCTCGACCTGCAAAGTCCAGATCCTCTGTTAGCTCAAAAGTGACACCGGCATCTGAGCCTAATGTGGTTCCCTTTCTAACTACAGGAAGGCCAAATTGAGCTGGCTGGTAAACAGTACCTGCTTGTTGTGCTGGTATCTTAAAAGTAAACTCTACTTCTGCAACTGCTGGAGATGCACCCTGTATTTCGACGCCGGCATTTCTTGCGAGATTCTCAATGTTCTGTCTTTCA
>Ga0209756_1002670_pt1 | contig 15202 bp, 30 predicted proteins | sample ETNvirenome_6_85_FD_184071 | JGI IMG/M metagenome (GOLD analysis project Ga0209756, IMG submission 184071) | Marine viral communities from the Pacific Ocean - ETNP_6_85 (SPAdes) (version 3) | ecosystem: Environmental > Aquatic > Marine > Oceanic | place: Pacific Ocean | collected 2013-06-19
CGTTATTTTTGGTGAGTGGGTCGGTCCAGGTATTCAAAAGGGCACTGCAATAAATCAAATTTCAAATAAATCATTTTGCGTTTTTGCGATTCAAATCGAAAATAATATGATTATCGATCCATCCCACATTACCCAATTATGTGAAAAACAACACAAACCAGATAATATGTGTATTCTTCCATGGGCAACAAAAAGTCAAACAATTGATTTTTCAAATCATGATGCACTTGTCAAATTTATTGATTGTGTTAACAATAAAGTTCATACCGTTGAGGAATGTGATCCATGGGTTAAGGAAGAGTTTAATATAGAAGGTATAGGGGAAGGCCTGGTATATTACCCACAAGACTCCACAACACAATATATATTTAAAGCCAAGGGTGAAAAACACCAAGTGAAAAAAGCAAAGAAACCTGCCCAAATCGATCCAGATGTTTTGGCCAATATTGATGAATTTGTTTTGTCATTTGTAACCTTACCTCGTTTACAGCAAGGCGCCTCTGAAGCATGTGGCGGAAAATATGATGTAAAACTCATGGGCTCTTTTTTAAAGTGGTTTGGTAATGATGTAAAAAAAGAAGGTGTTGATGAGCTTGAAGCTTCTGGGCTTGAATGGAAACAAGTTGCTAGGGCTGTATCGTTTAAGGCTAGGGGCTGGTATCTTTTAAGGGCAAAAGAAGAGATTTAAACGCCTATATATAACTACAACTTAGTGCTATTAACTAATAGGATAAAATATGAAAATAAGCAAGCATCTCCTTAATCGTCTTCTTAGGAAAGATATCCTTAAGGAGGCAACTATATTAACGGCTGACGAAGCTATTACCAACGCAATTCACGATTGGGTTAGTGCATCCTACATCTTTAATAAAGGCTGATCTAAATAATATTGTTTTAGGTTATTGGGAAAGTCTGTTAGATTATTAAGAAAAATAAGGCCCAAAATAGGCTTATTGTTTATAAAAGAAAAAAAATAAATAGCCCAGATCATTATAGTATTGGTAATATTGAGGTTATTGACTTTATTGAATTATGGGATTTGGATTTTTTTACCGGTAATGCGATAAAATATATCGCAAGGCATAAATACAAAGATAACCCAATAGAAGACCTTAGGAAGGTTAAGTGATATATTACGCGATTGATCAAAAATTTAGAAAGACTAGATGGATAATCTAAAAAAAAATATACATACTAGTGTAAAAACAAATATACCATGGTATAATAGAATTATGGTAATGGCACCATATTAATTAAGAAGGCACACATTAATGATTAAGTTTGATATCGATATTGACATCTTGGCGAAGCTGGATGAGGATATCCTTCATCGGCATGCACAAAAGCTTAAGCATCGCTTACGTAAAGTCAAGTCATATAATGAGCGTATGAAGCTTGAGACAGAATTCTGTTATTACTATCGTGAACTGGAAATGCGTTATGTTCGCCGACAGGCACACATAAGGTATCTAACTGGCCGAGGACGGGCTTACCATAATACACCAGGTGTTGCATGAGTTTATCAACATATTTTGACGGTGTTGGGACTCATAAACTCCTGACAAAAGATGAGGAAATTGCTCTTTCAAAACGTATTGAAAAAGGTGATATACAGGCTAGAAATACACTGACGGCATCAAATTTACGATTGGCAATCTCGATTGCGAAGAAGTACCAAAATAGAGGTGTTGATCTTGAAGATCTAATTCAGGAGTCCAACATTGGTCTAATGAAGGCTGTTGATCGTTTTGATTGGCGCCGTGGGTTTAAGTTTTCAACATATGCATGTTGGTGGATTAGACAGTCTGTTCTTAAGCATATTAATACGCACAAAACAGACGTACGGATCCCTTCACATATTAGGGCTATGGCCTGGAAAGCAAAACAATATGCAACTGAATACGAAGATGAATTTGGCGTTAAGCCAACAGATCCCGAGTTGGCCGAGGCACTTGATGTAACCGTCAAGGCACTTAAACGCATGCGTTCAATGCACCATAATTTTGTCGCACTAGATGCCGATATCGGCGTTGGTGATGGATTTCGAAAACTTGGTGAAATTATTCCCGATGAAAATATTGTTGATCCCGCTATTGGTTTGGACAATGAAAAAATTAATGCATTAATGCGTATTGCACTTCGTGAACTTTCACCCCGTGAAGAAGCTGTGCTACGCATGCGTTTTGGTTTAGGTTTTGATAAAAATGATGATGAATTCTTGGTGAAGGTGAAAAAATGAGTATGCCAATTGGAAAGACGTTCAAAGGTGGATATGGTGCTAGTTCACAATATGGCTTATGTTATAGAGAGATTGCCGAAAGAATGACAGCCACCGGTGATAAAATGAATCACTCAACTGCACGAAATGTACTACTTCGGGCGTTGGAGAAGTTGGCAATCCCATTGACTAATATGTATACCGACTCAGACTTTGAGAGCCTAGATCCCTCCGTCATTGTTAAGGATCCCTCTTTTCAAGAGGGTATAATTGCGGTGTTACATAATATATATGATTAATGTTTTCAATTTTACTAAATAGACTTCGAAGCGTCTCCGGTCACACTGCCTTACTTGAGGCATGTGATTGGGATGAAGATATAATGGACGCCGCCTTTAAAGATTTAGATAGTGTATTATCTTCGAGTACCGCTTTAAGTGCCCATGAATTAAGCATCGAGATTCGTAAAAAACTACGTATTAAAATGTATAATGATGAGGTTATAAAGTTATTAATAAAGTTGATTAATATTGAAATAAAGAATGAAATACTAACAACAAAGGGTGAAACATGAAAGTGCCATGGAAATATTACGCGAAACGTAGAGGTCATAATCTAACTGATATGTTATTAAGAAACATGTTTAAGACGTACGAACAATATTCAAATTGGTGTTTGGCAAAAGGTGTCGAACCAACAACCTTAAAAGAATTTATTCGCCATCTCCCTCCAACGCCGCCACCTATTGTTAAACCCAAACCAAAGCCGATTTCAAAACCCAAACCAAAGCCGAATTCAAAACCTAAACGGATTACCTCAAAAAAGCGTAAGCCTAAAATAACAGTAAAAAAATATCAAAAAACTCAAATTTCTGATATTAATCATGATGAATGATCTATGTTTGCTACAAAAGGGTGCCTATTTAATGTTGACAAAAAACAAATTTATCAACATCAACAAGAAAGAACCTTGTTTGGTTATTGATGATCTTTATTATAATGACGGAAATCGATATATTGTTTTGGTCAACAATAAAAAGTTAATTGTTAATCAAAATGATTTGGTTAACATAAAAGCCTAACCAATACCTTGCCAACCATCCGAACCTGTTAATGCTATTTGCTTGTCACGACCAATATCCGTTAATTCAGCCAACACTTCAAACTTAATTACGTTTGTGTTACTAATGCTATTACTTAGAAAAAGATCTTTAATGCGCATATCCATAGAAACACTTTCTCCCATGGCTAATGTAATAAAGTTTGTTTGTGACGCAGGGTTTGCTTTGACACCATTTTCTGTAAATCCAACACATAAATCTGAAGTTACACTATGTATATTACGAACAATTATGGTTTTAGTGATCTTTGGAAATGACACTTGCCGTGTTTCTTGATTTTGTAATTCGCTTGATGTCACATAAGGTATACCCGAACATTGATATTCACCTACAGATTTAACGCCCGGTGGGGCCCAATTAATTGCCATGTATTTAACTCCGGTATTAATATATATTAGTACTAATCAAGTAAAAAGACATTAATGTTAAACGAAATTAATTTAAATCATGAAAATTTTCACTATAGAGATTTGGTTGATCAAGTTGATGATCAAATCATTGATTTTGTTTTTGCAATCGATGATGATGAAGAGCATAATATTGAATTTGACTTTATATGGCCATATCCTGTCGATCCTTCTGTGTTTGATGGCGACTATTCTAGGGTGTTTATTGTAGAGGTCACCGCACATATTAATAATGACATATCAAGTTTATTTAATATTGAGGCAAATGCAGGCTTAAATGGTGAGGGTTACGCATATATTGGTATTCAAATCGAGTATAAACAACACGCCAAACTAGCTAATCATTTACACAAGTTTATTGGAAATCTTCGTGGGGTATTGGCTCATGAAATTCATCATTTAACGCAAGAGCCCCCTTTAAAACGTATTAATTGCCCGGAACATATAACACAAAAAAAGGAAACATTTCAAGATTATTTTACTTCATCTTGTGAGGTGCCGGCATATGTGATAGGTTTTCGTGCCGAGGCTAGCCACTCAAAAAAGCCAATTAAAAAATTAATGTCTAATTACTTAAATAATTATATTAAGGCCGGGGTTATAACTAGTACCGAAGCAGATAATGTGTATAATACGTGGACTGAGTTTAACGCAAAATTAACTGATTTTAAAGTATGAAAATATGAAACACATATTTCACTGTGAATTATGCCCTAAACTAACGACTATTATAACATATCCAGAGGATGTACAATACGAGATGTTCAAAAAACAATTCCAGTTATCCGGACATGCATTTTTGCTTCACGAACATCATGCTATTATTGTTGATGGTGCCATTGTTCTTAAAGAATGGTTCACTTCTGATCACCTTAGCGTCATTCAGGCACATGAAATAGGTCACTATATGGCGGGACATGGAAGTGTCACCAATGAAACGAGAGAGGCTCATAACATTGAGCAAGAAGCAGATTGGTTAGGGTATTTCTTGCTTAAAAATAAAAAAATGTTTAGTGCCGCAAAACTTCATGAAGAAGAATATGTGTTGAGATATGGGATCCCACCATATTTTTGCGATAAAACAATGAAACATATACGTAATCTAGTTTAGTTTTATAAAAGGATAAAAGGAATTAATATGACACCTCGTGCAAATGATAAAGTATATGTATGGAATAATATAGTTAGGGTTGGCGTTGTCAAGCGTATTGTGCCGGTTGAGACATCCTTATGGTTTGTGGATGGTATGCCGGGAAGGACACTAAAAGCGGAAATTAAATTTCCAGATAGCAATAATCTTGAGTACCATATACTAAGTGAGCTACGCATTCACCATCGTCCATGATTAATGTATAATATGTGGTGTGTTTATCTTTTACGTTGTCATGACAATAGTTTGTATTGTGGTGTGACAAATAACATAGGCAAAAGATTAATAAAACATTCACGTGGTACCGGCGCAAAATATACGCGCTCAAGATTACCAATTAAACTAGTTTGGAATTCTACATATATTGATAAAAGTACGGCATATAAAGCAGAGTATTTTATTAAACAGCATTCAAAAAAACAAAAAGAAGAGCTACTGCTAAATATTGGAAGCGTTCTCAATAAGACACTGCTTAAACGCTTCGGTATTCGTTCCCGGCAAATCACCATATAAGGCCACAGTCACTAGTGTCCCTATAGTTGATCCAAGCACCACGCCAATTAAACATCCTACGTATTGTTTTAAAAATGTTAATAACATATCAAACTCCTATTTTATATAATAGCATATCGAGCCTCTATATATATATGTATGATAATAAGGGTATGACCATGAATACATTACGTCGATATATTGAAAGTATATTATCAGAATCCTTTCGACATCAAGGTAGCTACGATTATTTTCGTGTCGAATTACCAGGGATTGGATATGCCCAGGGCGGAACGAGTCTTCGTTTCAAAGAATGCCAATCCGATGTTGATAAAATTAAGCAGTCACCGGAATACCTTGAGGCAGAAGAAAGATACTTGTCAGACCCTAAAAATGTTTGGGGTGATGGGTCACTTAAGAAGTTCACACCAAGATTTTATGATGTAGAGAATGCGTGGATTCATAGTCCCAAGAATCGAGGCAAAGGCCACGGCAAAGAGATCTACAAGGCATTTATCGATAAGGCAGTTGAGTACTCAAGATCTTATGGTGCTGTATTCGTTGGGGCACATCATTGTACAATAGGATCAGGCACATCACAAGCTGCTAAACGAGTTTGGAAATCTCTAACCAGAGAATACACATCTTCGGGTGATGTTATCTTTATAGGGCTATAAGATGAAGATATTACGTGAGTACATAAGGGAATTATTGGTGGAGGAAGTAAAATTCAGCGGGATTCTAAAGGTTATGCCAGATGCAAATGTAATTGCATCAGTCTTGATTTTAGCAGATCAACTCCCACCTGAGGCTGTGATGTTATCGGAGGATAGGTTCCATGTGACGTTAGCACATCAAAGTGTTTTGAAGCCATACAAAAAACAACTCAAGCAGTTGTTAAAAGATGGAATGTTACCACCAGCTCCGCCAGTTATTGTAGAGCCAGCACTAGAAGAACGAGTTGATGAAACAGGCGATAGGAGATCATGGGTTGTATGGGTTAAGAATCAGGATGAGTTGAAGGCCTATGTGCAAGAAGTTATTCAAATGGTTGGAGGCCCGCCAGGTGATCCTGAGCCATCCCGCAGGTTTCATATATCAATTGCGAATCTAACGGGTAATCCAGGCGATTCAGTAAGATAGTTATAAACATGAACAATACATTACGTCGATATATTGAAAAAGTATTATATGAGCAAAAGATGCAACCTATCATGGATCCACTATTTAATGTTCGTGAAATCTGTAAGGAATTTACATTACTTGAAGACCATTTGAATCAACCTGAAAAGCGGTGTCACGACTGCATTAATAAACACTTACTTAAAGTTGAGGCATTAGCGGAAGAAGCAATATCCTTAGATCAAGTAAAAAGCTTTAAGTTTTTACTTGATATACCTCAAATTATTCGTGGTTGGCATAATTTAATCTTATCGAACGATCCCAGATCATATGAACAGGTGTCGTCAAAAATAAGAATTTTACGTAAAATATTAATGCCTTATGTGGTTGATCATTTTAATTAAATTTAAACACTTAGTGTATACATGATATAATATATTGTTCAAATAAAAATAACAAAGGAGTTGAACAACATGAGTAAAAGTAAGATTAATACGAGTTTGATAGTAGGTTCGGGTATGTTGGCACTTATTTTGGTCGCATATATTATTATGAGGCCTGGTGTTAGTGATATTAGCGAAACAAATATCAATAAGGCCCATGTCACATTTGGTGAAATTTCAACTACCATTGATAATGAAGATGCCTTGATTAATGAGCAATCTGATGAGATTAATCTTGTTGAAAATGAAGAAGAAATTGTCGATGAAGAAGATATGGTTATCGACGTTATTGGGCATGAATAATAAATAAATGTATTTAAAGGCAGGTGGGCTACCCCACCTGCCTCATTAATTAATATAAACAAAAAACAATTGGTTTAGTAATAAAAAAAATTGAAAACTTCAAAAGATTGCTCCAAACGGTTTAGGATCATATCACATATAATAAAAAACTATATAATAAAATTAAAGAGGTCCTTAAGAAATGAGTATTAATGAGTTTATTATGTTTGTGGGCCCTATGTTTGGAGGAAAGACGACAAGGTTACTTAGTGCTCTAGAGCGTTTTAAATATCAAGGAAAAAAGATATACACATTTAAACCCAGTATTGATGAAAGATATTCATGTAATAATATTGTATCACACTGGGGTGCGCTAATAGCCTCAACTCAAATTTTTAACGCCCATGAAATTAGTGATCTAATTACTAGTAAAAATGAATCTCTGATTATTGCTATTGATGAGGCGTTTATGATTGAAGGCATTTCTCAAGTTTTAATTAATGCGTATCATGCTGGGCATACCATATTGGTGTCATCATTACAGTTATCATCAAATGGTTCACCCTATAGGGAAATTGAAAAAATGCTCCCACATGCAACGAAAGTTGAGGTATGCCCTGCTGTCTGTGCTTTTGATGGGTGTGAATCTAATGCATATTTTACCTTAAAAATTGGTGGTAGAGATGATCATGAAATTGAAGTTGGTGGTGAAGATATGTACCAACCTAGGTGTTTAGTTCATTTTAAGGTATGATTAATTAATATTTATTAATAAGGATATGTCAAATAAAGGTACCAACACCACAATATTAATAGCCGGAGACCTGGTGCAATGGCATAAAAAATTTAATATAAAAGGATATGGTTTGGTTATTGAGGTTTATGAGATAACTAGTGTTAAAGATGAAAATGATACAACATTATATGCAGAAATTATGTGGCCAACAGGATGGATATGGAATGTGCCTATAGGTATGGTTCAACTTGTTAATGTTAAGAAATAAGGAAACGAATATATGACAATTAGGTCGCGAAATGCAATCGCAATATTAGAAAATAATGATTGTCATGAAATTATAGTATCCTTTAAAAGGAATATTGAAAATAACACATATACAAAAATAACGACAACAAATGTTAGAAATTATACCACGGGTCAATTAAGATCAGGAAAAATAAAAGATGTTCTAGATGGACCTTATATTTTGGTAACAATTGAAGATGATTATGATGAGACAATATCATATCAAGATTTTGGTGGGAAAATGAAGACCCTTTATTTCAAAAAGATTAATATTAAAGAAAATTAATTCATGAATCATAAAAATATAACATATTATAATTATAGCTTAAATATAGTGAGAGATATATATAAAATAAGGGGGTTTAATGAAAATCACGATTAATCAATTGAAACAAATCATTAAAGAAGAATATAATAAATTTAACGAAGCCACTAGCCGCTGGGACAGCCGCAGCGCGAAAGGCTTTGACAAGGAATATTACAAAAGTAGAACGGAACGTCATCGTGATGGATGGGGCGGGCCACCCACCGGCCGCTATGATAATGATGATGATTACGAAGAAATGGACCCTTATCGCTATAGCGACTTAACAGATGAAGAAATTGAGGAACTTATTGGGCCAGATGGGTTAGCGCAATTAAAAGCGGATCAAAAAATATTTGAAAATGAATGGTCGGTAAAAAGAGAAAGAGAAAAAAGAAGAAACGTAAAATAATTTCATTAATGATGAATAAATACACAAAAAATTTATTAATCCGATCCTTTAATCTCCGGCAACTTCTGGGGATATGAAATGCGAATAGGCTTAGTACCAATATCCGCTAAACCTTATCATATAGGGCATCATTCATTAGTTCTAAATGCGTCAAAAGAAAATGACAAAGTTATTCTTTTTGTCTCAACATCAGATCGAAAACGAAAAAATCAATTTCAGATTTTAGGATCTGATATGAAACATATTTGGACAAATGAACTTGAGCCTATTATGCCTTCGAACGTTAGTATTAAATATGGGGGTTCTCCGGTCGGCAAAGTGTGGAAAACATTAGGCGACGCAAATGATAATATGTCAAATGACACATATGTTATATACTCTGACCCAATTGATACAAAAAATAACTACACTGAGCCTAGGTTAAAAAAATATTCTGGTGATCTATTTGCACGTGGGAATATTGTGTTGGCGGCTAAAGAGAGCCCATATAAATATATGCGTGGAGGTAAAGTAGGGACGCCAAATGTTAGTGGGACAGCTGTTCGGATAATGCTTCAAAACAAAGATTTCGAAGCATTTCAAAAAATAATGCCCATAGGTGTCGATACAAAAAAGATATATAATATATTGATTGGTACCAATAAGGCTATACAACATGAAGAATTAATTCGTAATATGATTTTTCGTATTATAATGTGAAAATAATATGGGCGGAGTTGCAGGTCATTTAAATCATATTCATGAAAATTTAGATTTTACATTTGGTGAAATAAAGAATGTACTATTTGATGTAGCTCATGCAAATATTGAGGTTATTGAGAAAGTCGACGGCCAAAACATGTTTTTTACATATCACGTTGGAAAAGATCAAATACTTACGGCACGTAATAGTGGTGACATCAAAAAAGGTGGGATGACACCATCCGAATTTGCCTTAAAGTGGGCAAATCATCCAAATCAAAATGTTCAACAGGCGTTTATGAATGGTTTCTACGCCATCGCCCGCGCAATTGATTATATTGATCCTTCGTTGTTATTGAAAATATTTGGTGATAAAGGGCAAAATTACATTAACACAGAAATTATGTACACAAAGAACCCTAATATTATAAATTATGGTGGTGATTGGATCGTTTTACATAATCTGTATATATTTCATAGTGATGGAACAAAAACAATTGAGACAGGTGATAAGTTTTCTTTGCTTGTTGATGCTGTTCAAACGGCCGAGGGTGAAATTGATTCTAAGGGGTGGAAAATATCCGGCCCACAAATTGTCAATATTAAAGACATATCAGATGGCACTGCATATGACACATTTACGTCAACCCTTGATTTAATTACGGGAATGAGTGATGACGCAACAATCGGTGATTACGTTACGCAACAATTACGTATACGTCTTACGGATAATATACCAATTAATCAACAAGAGGATGTGATTAACACAATAATCGGCGCGCCTAACTCAAAAAATATCAAAGAACTAAAAAAAGAAATACCTAAATCATATCATAAACGATTAAGTGCAATTGCGACTAAAACAAATTCTAGAAAAATTATATCATTAATAGTTGGCCCAATAGAAAAGGTGATAAGTGATTTTGCGATTGAGGTTTTGCGTGGACTTGAATCATTTTTTCTTGTTGGTGATCATGATAAAGAAATTGTTCGAATGAGAAATGAGCTCAAAGCATCAATCGCAAAACTTGAAAATGCCCCTGCAGATAATGCAGAAAAAGCTGGTAAGTTATTAAAGAAACAACTTGGAAAATTAGGCGATATTGAAAATATAGCCTCGACAATGGAGGGGATTGTGTTTGAATATCCTTCCGGAAGCAAAGTATTATATAAGTTAACAGGCACTTTTGCGATGGTTAATCAAATTATTGGACATGCCTATCGAGTGTAAAAATCTGATATATATGATATAATACATCTATAAAATAAATTGTTTTGATGAGGCACCATATGGTTATACAGATCGATGATATGGTTAAAAGAAGATTTTGTGGTGAGTCACTTAAACGTATAATTACATATGTTCCAACATTTAATCCAAATTAATTATATCTTTGTATAGACGCCAATATTAGCAGTGCCTCCGTGTTTAATGCAACGACAGGGGGCCATTGAAGATATAGTGAATTCAATGGAATATTATGAGGTGATATCACATGTGATGGATAAATAATGTCCCCAATTAATTGTGTAATAATCTAGGCTGGTTAACAATTATAGATTTTTTTAAAAATAAAATAAATAAAGTAATATTCTAAAATTATATATTAATAATAGGCGGGAATATGAAAATTACAAAACAACAGTTACGACAGCTAATCTTAGATAATATTAATGAATCATCTTATCATCGTGCTGCTCATGATCATGCTGCTCATTCAAAAGAAACGGTTTTGGCATTAATCATGGCTGGTATTGAGGAGTTGGCTAATCAAAAGGGTGTAATGATTAGTGGTGCTGATATTGAAGAATATAAATACGATATTCGGCCGCTGCTCTCTAGGGAACTCGTTCAATCGATTGGGGATATATTCTCCGAGATTATGTTCCCCGATCCTCACCTTAGGCAGGGGCACTAGAATATGATAAAATCTTCTCCAAAGTATTAATATACTATAAGACTATACGTTGGAGGATTAATATTGTTAGGTTCTAAAAATATTGTTGATGTTGTGCTAGGCATGCAATATGGGGATGAAGCAAAAGGTAAGGTAACACATTATTTGGCTTCAAATAATAATTATACACATGTCATGAGGTGGGGTGGGGGTTGCAATGCCGGGCATACTATCATCCATAATGGGCAAAAGCTCGTAACCCATTTGGTGCCGGTTGGCGTACTTCATGGGATTAAGTCTATTGTAGGTACAGGTTGCGTTCTTAACGTAGACTATTTTCTTAAAGAAATAAAATATCTTGAAAATGCAGGAGTGCAGATCACAGGCAATTTGTTTGTTGCAGAAAATGTACATATTACAACTAGTGCCCATCTTGAAGAAGAGGCTAATGAAGTTAAAGTAGGTACCACGAGACGAGGCATCGGTCCAACATATCGTGATAAGGTTGCCCGCAAAGGATTGTTAGCAAAGCATGTCCCAGAACTCTCAAAATATCTAATTGATGTATACGAAGAGTTTCATAATACCAATGAAAATATTCGGATCCTATGTGAAGGTGCACAAGGGTTTGGGTTGGACGTTAATTGGGGTGATTACCCTTATGTAACTAGTTCACAATGTGCACTTTCAGGTGTATTTCAAAATGCAATTAGCCCACATTGGATTCGTGATGTATGGGGTGTCGGAAAAATATACGAAACATATGTTGGCGCAAAGCAATTTGAGCCTAGTGAAATTATATTTCAACGTATTCGGGAAATAGGCGAAGAATATGGTGCAACTACGGGGCGAGCAAGACAATGTAATTGGCTTAATTTGAACGAGCTTATTAAGGCGGTTAAGATCAATTCATGCAACAACCTAGTAATCAACAAAATGGATGTAATGAGAAAAGTGGGTCATTGGAAATTATATCATGATAATAAGCTATTGAGTTTTACAAAAGAACAGCATATCAAGTCTTACATTTTAGATAATGTAAAAAATGTGTATATTCATTTTTCGGAACATAAGGATAGAATAGCGTACTAATATGTTAACGTACACAAAATCTAAAAGTTAAGCTTATGAAAAATATTGAACAGTCACATATTGCTAAATTACTTTTTTTACAACCATCAAAAACGTTTGCAGTTGAACAAATAAAAAAAAATATATTGCAACCGTTACAAAAAACAATAACAGATATTAGTATAATGAGGTGTACCGGGCAAACAACACGTATTATTATTAATGTTTTAAAAGATATTATGCAAGGATATTCGCCCATTATATTGTCGCATAATATATATATGTCGAAGTTTATAGGGGGGAAACTAACGAATTATGGCAATAATATTGGAATGGATTTACTATTAGTATACGAACGTGGTGTCTGCGTAGTATACAAAAGGGTGGGCAGTACACGCGATAAAGTTGTGGCCGCGCGCATAATGGCCGCCTCAAAGTGCTCCTCCCATGTCAAAGTCATAAATTTAAAGCGCATATATATTGATAACGCATTATTTGATGTTAATTATTTTAACCGTAAGCAAATGATATCATGGTGGTTAAAAGATCATCTAAAAGCGATTGTGCCCAATATTGACGAAAGTTTTAGGTTTAAATGTGGGGATTTGATTAAATGGGGTGATTATCCCGGAATAATATGTAATATTAATAACACCAGAAATATTTGGGACGGATCTATTACGATATTTGCCGATAAAAAAATGATAACGATCCCATTAAATAATTTTGATATATTAGAAAAATATTGTACAAACTTTAATTAAAGTTATCTATTTTTCATATATATACAATAGAGGTATTTTTAGATGAAGTCAAAGGTGTGTGACGTGTTGAAGAACAGTATTAATAGGATTACAAATGAAAACTTATACGCTGGCTGAGGTATATCACACCCCAGTTCGATATAAATCAAAAGAATCTTTGTTGGTTGAGGGTCTCAACGCAAAAGATATAGTGATGGACATTATTCAAATTGGTGTCGCTTCTGGGGCTGTCGTGGTGAGCGGGGGCGCCGGTGGTGACACAGTTACGGATGTTCTCTTTGCTGTAGAGAAAGCCACTGATGTCCTAGAAGAGGTCACTGGCATAATAGGAGAATTGGCGGAGCTAGGTTCGATTCTACACGCCGCAGTTAAACTTGATTTTGCTGGTAATCCACAGAACTTCTATAATGATGTAAAAGGCCTTGTAAAAAGAACGGTTGCTTCTGGGCTTGTGGGAGAAACAGCCAAGAACTTTATTGAGGATGTCGCAGAGACGGTTTATAAAGTAATAGGAAAATTAGTTCGAGCAATATCGAAATGGGTTTCAGCATTGTTTCCCGATGATTTTGGGCTCAGTGGACCGGCTTTTGAAGCTACGATGTCCACTGCGATTTCTTCGGTTGCTGCAAATTCTTATAATTTGGCGACTGGTGCCGTGGAAGCTCTTGGTGAAACGGGCAAACTCATAACTGATTCGGATGCGCTCGAGGCATTTCTTTTAGACATTACAGATAGTGCAATAAATTACGGAGAAAAAGTAAACGATATTATTCAAAACCCGGATCCAGAAAAAGCAACGTTAATGGGATCATTGAAGGCAACAGCAAAGCTTGGAATTGAGATTCATCCATTGGTAGCAACAGGCGCTTGGGCTGCGAGGAAAATGGGAATGGATACCGATACGTTGGCAGAAGATTACTTAGACGTAGTAGAACACCTACATCCCAAGCACCCTGCTAGCTTGATGATGAAAAAAATACTTCCTAAGGGTCTCTTTGCGCTTGAACAAATTAGGGACGACTGGATTCCAGCCGCAGCCGAGGTCATGCACAAACTGATCTCTTGGCTTTTTGCCGCGATTGCCCTTTTTCAGATGATTATGAATCCAAAAGAAAGAAAAGAGATTTTGGCTGTCAAAACCAGAAAATCGGATTTTGATCCTCTTGGAATTGAAGGCTTGGATGACCTCGATATAAAGCTTGGTGATGAAGATGTTGACATGACGCAAAGAAAGTTGGCTGCGCACAGATATCTAAGCAATGAACTCTTGATCAGGGAATGGGTGAGGTTGAGGTTGGGACAACGTGTGTTGCGTTGAAGAACCGAACTAACGGCCGATAATTACGATCACGATACGGCGATTCGTGATGTGCTAAACAGGAATTTAACAGCATGCCCTATCAGGTTAATGATCTTAGCAAAAACAAAAAGAAGAAAACTTGTAAGCAAAAGTCAACCGGTAAGACGGGTCGGTGGACGCTGTCATACACTGACAAGAAAGGAAAACATCACAAGATCTGTCACACCTCGAAAGCAAATGCAGAGGCTCAAATGAAAGCGATCGAACGTGGTAAACATGAGGAAGATGCTCACGAAGCCGAAACACTGGATGGGTGTGGTGAGGACAAAAAGAACCTGCTGCGGGTGTTTGTCAGAAAAGCGCTGTTTGAGTCTGTGTGATCTTTCACATATTTCGCACAATCAATTGATCTTTTGGCGTGTGCGAAATATGTATGAAAACATAAAGGTTAATATGCGTGGAGAAGCTATAGTGCACATTTTATCATTGTTATTGTTGCTTGGTTGTTCTGGTT
>Ga0209756_1002672_pt1 | contig 15194 bp, 16 predicted proteins | sample ETNvirenome_6_85_FD_184071 | JGI IMG/M metagenome (GOLD analysis project Ga0209756, IMG submission 184071) | Marine viral communities from the Pacific Ocean - ETNP_6_85 (SPAdes) (version 3) | ecosystem: Environmental > Aquatic > Marine > Oceanic | place: Pacific Ocean | collected 2013-06-19
TTCCGGGACTACCAGCTTCAGATTGTAAAGTAGGAGCTAATCCGGGTTTTCTTCCTTCTGGTAAACCTGACTCAGATGTACTTACTATCTTTCCTTCATTTATTATCTTTTTTTTCTTCTTTTCTTCTTTTTTAGGAACAACTGGTGCTTGGTAAGCAAGTCTACTACGTTCTTCTTCAGTATATCCACCATATTCTCCTTCGTCACCCCAATCATCATCAGTAGTGCCATTAGATCCAGCCCCTCTAAAACTCGGTCTACCACGTAATTCTGCTCTACTTGCTCCTACATCAAATCTTCTTTCATCAAATTCAGGACCACTATCTTTTCCAGCTCTATCCCACCAGCTTGTTGTTTTAGGTTGATCACTATCTGGAGTATATTTTCCCTCACCATATAAACCAGTTAGGCTTCTATAAGATTCTTCTTCTTTACCCCTTCCTCTATCAGCTATTGTGGAGAAAGTTTTTCCTGCTCTAGTACCAGATGACCTTGAACTTGCAGAAGTTGTTCCTGTTTTTGCTGCTAAGTCAGAAATCTCCTCTGCTTCAGAGCTTCTTCTTACTTTACCTGAAAGTGGGGATTTGACTCGACCACCGTAAGCCTCTATATTTTCTAGTGGTTCTTGTGATGGTAAACCAAAAGTGGATTGTTTCCATCCTATTCGTTTAACCTGTTCTCCTGTTTTTGGATCCAGTTCATAGTCATGTAGCTCAACTCCTCGTCTACTAGGAATCTTTTTTGTTCCTTTACCACCCGCTTGCTCATATTCTCGTAAAGCTTTAATAGGGGGTTTTGGTTTTTCCTCTGTAATTGGTTTTGAAATTGGAACAATATTTGGTAATCCTTCTACATCTCCTCTCCATTCGGGAGATTCATCAGGTTTTTTTGACCATGGGAATTTAAATCCACCGGGTGGGCGTTTTTCTATTTTAAATTCTGCCATAGCTTCTTTAACTATTGAAACTACAGAAGGTTTTTTATTTGATTGCATAAGTGCTTCTGACATATCTCTATTTACATTCTTTGTAGGAATGTCTGGCACTGTATCACTTGTTGATTTCTCTTCCCCATATACTGGATCTGCATTATGTTCTGTATAAGCGGTATTTAAATTACCATTAAGTAATTTACCTAGAAATTTTTTAGATACAATTTCTATTTGTAATTCTGATTTTCCACCCATTTTAGAGTTCCTCCAATTTACTTAGGAATTGTTTTAACATAGATTCATCACCATATATCTCATCTTCAATCGCACCTACCACATCGGTATTTAAATTACCATTACCGATTCCTGCTCTAAATAATTTACCTACAAGTTTTAGTGCAGCCAGAACTCCAACCCCTCGCTTACTTAGGAATTGCTCCCTCCAATTAAATTTAGGGGGATCTTCCTTTGTCATCCACTGATTCCATTTAAGGAATAAATCTGTATAGGATGGTACATCTTCTTTATTAATCACAACTACTTCTGGAGTAGAATCTTTAGATGTAGTTATTGATTCAGACTTTAATAATTCAAAATGAGATGCTTGGTTTACTCCCTTCTCACAGATTGTTACTTCTGCAAGTTCAAGGTCATCTACCTGAAGTACTGAGGTTCCATCTGATTTTTTAATATCTTTACTCTTAGTGGCACTTCCAGCAATGGAATAAGATTTCATACCACCCTTTTTAATTTGATCTTGTACTCTATTTGAAATTCTAGTGTCGCCTCTTAGTTCTGCTATAAAAAACAATCCTTTATCATCGACACCACTTTTAAATATATTACCTGCTTTACTTATATAAGCTGGTAAAGCATGTCCTACTTGTACATCAGAATGCATAACCATTACATTTCTAGTTCTAAAGTTATCCATGAATCTTTTAAATGCTTTTTTCAAGGCATCTGTAGTGATAAGATGACCTTCCCTATCTACAAGTTCAACTGAAGCAGGACCACCAACAATCATTGGTATATTATCTTCAGTGTCATCCTCACCCATAAGAGTATCTGAAGCATCTACATACTCAAGATTCTCTGGATATGCTCTTGATAAAGTTATAATTTCACCGGGAGATGCTACACCAGCAATGAATAATCTTTTATATTCATCTAGTGAGTCTGCAATATCTTCTAAGGTAGTTCTTCCAGATTGTGCCTTGTCAAGGAATACAATTTGATTACCTTCAGAAGATAACCAATTCACATACTCCTCTCCTTTAGCACCTACTTTTTGTAATGTATCTGCTAATGTTACCATTTTTTATCCTACCGGAGATGATACTCCCCAAATAACTCCTTCATAACCAGTACTTGAACCACTCGCTATAATGGATACGTTTTTTCTAAAATCTAATGGGTGCGTACTAACAAAATGATTATGTTCTGTAGTATCATTACCACTTAATTTAATAGCTGCTGTGCTTGCTTCTGCAGTACAATCAAATGCTACATACAATACATTAGAAGCATGAGTGTTACGAATACTAATTCCCCTAATTGCACCTATAGGAGCTGTATGTCTTGATATAGAAAGATCAGTTGTGCCTTCCCATTCATATCCATTTCCACCAGCAAGGTTTCCATCTATATAATCTATAAGATCAGTGTCTTTTCTTTTATCATACATCAAAGCATCCCAGTACATATCAATATTATGTTGTGTATTTGAACAGAATTTAACCCTATACTTAGCAACAGTTGATGGTAATTTATAACTTACACTTACTCTTTGGTAAGATGTTGATAAGCTTACTGCTGTTCCAGTTGCTACAGCCGTTCCATCAGAATCAGTAATCTGCATTACTGCATCACCTGATGCCGATGCTCCTCTTACCATTCCAGATGCGACTATATAAGCATCTGTAGTTCTACTTGTTCCACCAGATAGAAAATCGGTAGTAACATAGAAACCTTCTTTGGCTGCAGAGTTTGCTGGGTTTGCTGTAAGTTCTGCTGAACCTAAATGTGGATTCGCAGTGGTTCTTGATATAGCTGAACCATCTGCTGTAAATTCGGAGATGGTTGCATTCTCAATAGATGGATTTGTAATTCTATTTATTCCGGGAGTACCTGTTGTAGCTAATTCCCAGTTCGCAGTAGTTCCTGCAGCACCACCTTGATCTAATTCATAATAAGAACCTGCATATAAAGTTAAAGCATCTGCTGCACTTCCACTTGCTGTCCCACTAATTGCTACATATCTATTCCAAGGTTGTACCGATGTCCTAGTACTCGGATCAGTATCCCATGTTTCATAAGACGCTGAGTCTGAATAATCTTTTAAAAATGCCATTTATAAATTTCTCCTCAATCTATCCAGTTTGTTATGCCTACAAAACTTGCCATAACAGCTGAAGTATGTAATATTAAAATAAGGAGTGCCATCATTCCTGTTTTCACTCCGTACATTTTGTTTCTCCAACCCTGTAGATCGTCTAATTCTCTATCAACTCTTGCTAATCCATCTACCAAAGTCCTATTAAGTTTTGTTTGACTTTGAATATATGTATCCAAGCGTTCCATATAGATAGCTACATCAACCTCGGTCTTAGTCGCCATTTATTTATTTTCTCCTAAGTAGCCACCTCGATTAAAAGATGGCTACTTAATTAATTATTTATTATGCTGGGTAACCGTAAAGTACTATTTTGAATTTACCTGCTGTATAAGTATCGTTAACATTATCAGTATTACCAGTTGACAAGTACAAGTACTGGTCAGCAGCTGGCATAGCTGTTAATCCCGCTGTCTGGTATTGGTTGGCATGTAAACCACCCACCCAATCTTGTCCAGCATCGAACAACTTTGTACTGTTAGTAAGTCCTGTATATACTGCATCTTCAGTTCCTGTGGCTTCATCCCCAGATACTAGGTCAATGTCAGGCTCACCACCAGCCGGGGTTTCTAAGCAAGTTATTTCCCCTGCAAAGATTGTTCCATTAAGGGCAGCAGTAACCTGTCCAATGTGACTGTTAGCAGTAGAGTCTACTCCAATAATATCTGTATTAGCACTTGAGTCTAGACCCGTTATATCCATAACGATAGTTGTAGTAATCAAGTCTCCTGCAACTGTAACATTAGCTTTATAGAGAGTGCCTGTACCAGTAGTAATACCAGTACCAGCGGTGATGTTTTGCATTCTGAAAGCAGTTTCATCTGTGCTTCCAAATAATAAAGTCTCGGCATCAGCCAAGTAGTTCCAATCGTATCCTAACGCTAGTCGGGCTAACCCTCTAGTATCGCCAGTCACGCTTGATTGTTTAAATGTATGTTTAGACATTTTTTATTTCTCCATGTTCACATTTATATCTGTGAAAGACATACCGTTCACATCATCTTGAATATTACGATTTGTACGCCACATGGCTTGCTTTATAGATTTCTTAAAAGCTTTTGTTGCTGAAGTATCGGGTAATGAAGCTTCGATTAGATTCATTACTTCTCCGACCATTCTTTTTGTCTGGACATCCAGACTCTGCAACACACCATTTTTATATACAACTCTCATTATTCACCATTACATTACATCACATTCATTTTATAATAATGGGTGGGGAGAACTAGCTCCCCATCCCATAAAAGTTTCTTGTTAACTAACTAAAGATTATGTATTTAAATCAACAATCTTAGCTTGTACAAAGAAGTTGTGACATCGCATTTCTGCCATAGTGTATAGTAAACCTCTGACTACTAACGCATTAGCTGCGAAGTAATCTCTGTTTTCTATATACTGTGTTGGTTGTGCCACAGCTATTTCAAGGTAGTCTGTGTCCAAAACATATACGTTTGAACCCAAAACTGCGTCAGCTGTACTAACACTCTTTGGAGTGTCAGCATCTGGAAGTATTGGAATACCTTGGTAAGTAGCAAGAACTAGACCAGTACGAGTTCCGGGGAAGGTTCTTTCAGAACCAACACCAACTTGGTACTCTTCCTGTCCTAAATATCTTTGCTGTGATTGTAATAATCTTTCAAGTTTGAAATATTGGTCGTGACCCATAACGATTAGTTTAGGTTCTCCACCATTAGTTCTTACTGATTGAATACAATCATCAAGTAGGTTTAGAGATAAATCTCTTCCTGTACCGTTGTTATCCTTAACTGTAGCAGCAGCGTTCCAGTTACCTGCAGCTCTGTCACCAAATGTTAAGTCATACGCTTGTACTCCACCGCCTGAAGCGAAGGTTGCATTTGAGTCATATGACCCACCAACAACAGCACCATCTGCCTGAACGATATCATCAATAGATGTCAATCCTGCTCTTGACACAACAATCATACCATCACCGTCAGCAATAGTTATTGAATCAGTTGAAGCATGTGTGATAGTACCATCAGTTGTATTCACACCACTCACTGCCATCCCAGCAGTATCAATGTAACCATTTGCAGATGTATCCCAATAGGCAACACTGTCACCTATCTTAATATTTTTTGCGACAGCCGCTGGGACCACACCAGTGGTTGTAGAACCAGCTGATACAACGTATCCAGAGCCTGCCATTAATTCTTCGTTAATTTCTTTAACGTGGTCAAGTTGTGCATTTTCGTTTTCTAATGCAAGAACATCACCAACACCACCTTCTAGCTGTGCAGTAAAGACTGACTTCACTGAAGCACCGAAAGTAGTTGAAACGATTCTAGGCAAGCTAGATACGTTTGCAATGTTAGAAATGTCAACTGTAGGGAGTGAACCAGTTTCAGTTACAGGTCTTGATCGACTTGAACCTCGGTCAGTTCTTATTCTCCAACCAGCTGTGTTGCCCCAAACAGTTCTTGGGACAGCATTGAAAAAACGAGTTTGGTTGTTTAACGCATGCCAAACTTTCCTACCATAGGTAGTATTAAAAATACCTGTAGCAGTGTCCACTGTAAAGTAAGTCTGTTTCTGTAAGTATTCAGGTCCGAATACAGACGAGTACAAACCTCTTTGAGACTGAGCAATATACTCAGATAATGATGGATTTGCCATAATTAATTTTCTCCTCGTTTACTAAAATTTAATTTATCCAAGTAGTTCTCTAGGAACACCAGTAGTGTCACCAGTATCTATTTTGTGTTGTAGGTCTCTTAATTGCTTGTAAGACAAGCCAGAAAGTTCGTCTGCAACATCAGTACCACTTGCAGCACGTTTTACAAGTGGAGTAGTTCCATCTGTACCCAGTGCTTCGTTATTTATAAGAGCTGGTCTCTGAAGACCATTCTCTTCTCTAAAGCCCATCTTGCGTAGTCTTGATTCAGACTGCTCTTCGATAGCTTTTTCCATGTTTGCTTCGTAGGCTGCGACAGTCTTTCTTAAAGCATCGAGTTCTTTCCTCATTGCTTTCATTCCGTCATCATCCTCTTCGTCATCGTTATCGTCTGCTTTTTCGACATCCTCTTCGTCTTCATCTTCAGCTTTGTCAACAGGCTCTTCATCAGAACCGTTATCGTCATCTTCAGCTTTGTATGAAGCTTTTTCTTCTTCGTCTTCATCTTCCATGTCTGCAGCTTGGATTACTGACTGCTGATCTTCGATTTTAGTAGTCGGGTTAGCGGCTGCTTGAGCATCATCATATCGAGGTGCTGCTGCCTTTGCTTTCCTTTCTTTACTACCATCAACATCCATTCCAAGAGGGTTTTCCTCTTTAATCATAGAGACAACTTCTGAAGCTACAGCCTTTACTAAGTCTGATTTTTCAGCTTCTATCGCTTTCTCTTCCTCGTCTATTCTATCCTCTTCCTCTTCTTTCGTAAGTCTTTCGTCCATCTTGGCAAGCACTTCTGCTACAGCAGATAATGCAAGGTTAGTACCTTCCATATGCTTCTCCAAATTTTGTTCCTGTGACATATTTACGACCTCCTATGTCCTTTCCAGTCCATTCCAGACTAAAAATAATTTATTTTTTTAATTCTCAAGGTTGGTCTTAGCCACCCCCGACCTTCTGAATTATATTATAAAAGGGTATATTTACCCTATCTGTTATATTATACTACATTTTAATGCATTTTTACCATAAATATTACGAATTTTATATATAAATTATATATTATTCAGTAATTTCTGCACCAGCTTCGCCTGAAACCAACTTAATCATTTCATTTCTATAGTCATATAGTGGGACTTGAATGAGCTTCTTGAGTTTTTCGAGTTGATTTCCTTCTGGCATAGATGCTTCAACCAAATCTAATATTTTACCAACCATGCGTGAATGTCTGGCTATTATATACTCTTGTTCAGCTGTAACTTTACTAACGTCTACCATGTTATTCCTCCTTTATATTGATAAGAATCGTCTTAGAATTTCTTGTCTTCCTTTCCCCAATTTCGCTGGAAAAGAAATTCCCAATACTTTACTAACGTCTCTATACTTTTTTCTTTTAATTACTTTTCTATAAGCATCATCAATAAAAGGTCTAGGACTTTGAGCAATTGTACTTACTACTTTCCATTCACCTGTTTCTGGATTTAACATTGGTCTACGACCAAAGAATTTTTTTGTATGTGCTTTTACTGGAACAGTATTAGACATTCTTTTTAAATTAAGTAATGATCTTAAATCATCATAGTTACCCTTTGGAGGTCTATTAGGATTACCTGTTCCTATTCCTTTAGCATCAATTTTTAAAGCTAAAGGACTTTTCATTCCTCTTCTCCTTCTTCTATGTCTTTTCACTTTTTGTTCATAGTATTGTTCATCTGATTCTTTTCCATCATGTATTAATCTAGCATGTGGAGCTTCATATATAATTTCAAACCCTCCCATAGTTGGGATAAGTTGCCCACTGGTTTTTAACCACCCTGAATTTTCTGGGCATAATCTCTGAGATTCAATAAATACTTCTTCTCCAAGTTCTTGAACAGCACCTAAAATATCAGCTTCGTTATCATCCATAACTTATTATACCCTTTTTTTCAATAAAATTGTCTATTACACTAAGTAATTTTACTGCAAAGGAATAGACTCTTTTATAATCTGTCTTGCAGTTAATTTATCAAATATTCTATTTTCAAGTTTGCTTCTATTAAGTACTGCTAATGTTGCTCCTACACCAATTGCTAAAGCTCCTGCAACAGGTAAACTTTTAATAATAGAATTTCCTATTTTCTTTGATAACATTTTTCATCTCCTTTTCTTTTTTCTATATTTTTAATTAATTTATAATAACAATCTTAATTTCCGTAAATATTTCCAATTACTATAATTGATACTATGCAACCAATAATTAATGCTATTTGTAGAGTAAAGACTATAAATTGTCTTTTAGTCACACTAACTTTTTTAATTTTACTCACTCTCTAAAACCTTCATACCGAGTGCTATAATTCCACCTGTACATCCTGTAGCAATTTCAATGTGTCCATAAATCACTCCAATTGCACTTAAACCACCAAGTACAATAATAGCTAGAAAAATTTGTGGTCTTACTTTTCCCCACATATTAATGTCCTCCATTTATCGTTTTATCTTTTAATGTTATCCAATTTCTTTTCTAATAGTCTCCGTAACTTCTTTTTTCTCCACTTGGCAATAAACCAGCTGCATTAAGTTGTTTTAAAACCTCAGCAAAACCCCCGTGGTCAGACATGATAGTTCGCATTTCATTTTCTATAAGTGCATCTTTAGTTGAAAGCTCTGCAATTATTTTTTCTATATCATCTATTGCTTCTTCTAATTCTGATGGGTCAAACTTCATACTGTGCATTTCATCCATCACTAGAATTTTTTCCTTAATATTTTCTAAATCCTTTTGAAGAACTGCAACATCAACTGTAGTAGCTTGTTCTTGTAAAGCTCCAACAGACTCATTCAAAGAAGTAACATTTGAATCAAGTTGTGCAACATACCAAATAAGTCCAAACGCTTGAACTATAATGGCTATTACTAATCCTATTGATACTTTCATATTCTTTAAATTATCCATAATTTTATTGTGTTGCAGGCTCAGTTAACAAAACTTCTCTGTTATCATTAACTTCCCAAATACTAGCTTTAGTACTAGATTGAACTGCAAATTCCTTAGTAGCAAAGTTTTGGTCGTGTCCAGTTTGATTGTATTGAATTGTAAGTAACCCTATGTCAGCCTGTCTAATTACACAAGTTCCACCTTTGCTTACAATATTTGACAAATTTAATTTATTAATCTTAGCATTTGTAGAAGTTAACGAACCACTATCAAGCCAGATTCGGTCATATAATCCACCTTCAGTTGAAAGCTTCTTAGCCATAAAGTTACCACCACTAATTCGCAAATCTCTAGACGTTCCAATAGTCTGTGCAATAGACTGACCATCAGATATGTTGTGTTGAACTACTACTTTATAGGCATTTATATCACTCAACGTAAGAGTCTTACAAGTGTTTCTTTCAAAAACCAACTCCCCTATTTCTAATCTGGTATTCATCCCAGACTTTCCTTCAATTAAAATAGCTTCTGTCTTTCCACTAGGTAATGCTGAACCAGAAAATGCAGTACCAACAGATACATTAGATATAGTTATTTCTTCTACAGGAGTAGTACCAAGAACAATCCTAAGCGTATTATCGTTAGGGTTATCTTTTCTCCACGCCATAAGTTTTTCTAATTCTTCATCTGGATATTCACCGGGAGCAGAGTAAATTCCCGGAGAACGGTTTTCAAAACTTCTTTCAATTACAATTTCATTTACTGCTACTGCTGTACCTGCTGTACCACCAACTGCCAATAAACCTATTGCCATCTGGGGGTTAAGCCCAAAGGCTCTAAGCATGCTATATGGAGATTTCATGACTGTGAAGAATCTTCTCCATTTAGTTGATTCTGAATTGAGGTATTCTATTTTATTAAATATCCAATCTCTCAATCGTTTAAGGTCTTTATATAATATTAGTGGAGATTTTAAAATATTCATAGGAATTGCTTTTAATATTTTAATTAATTGTGATAAACTTCTAAGATGTATTGCAAGTCCTAAGAGAATTGTAAATGCTGATGCTCCTAATGCAAAATAATAATATGCTTGAATAAATTCAAAATATTGCATAACTTTAGAATAAGTAATAATTCCAAGTGGTGTTTGTATAGGGGCAATATTCCACCATAAGTTCACAGGATTAACTGTAGTAATTGCAACACCTATTGTTCCTATAATTACAGTTAAAAATGTAAATATATTTAATGCTATATTTCCAATTTTTTTAAAATTCGGCAGTCTTAATTTCATGTTTTGGTCCTCTTAGCTAGTATATTCTCCTACAATTAGCATTATGGTTACGCTTCCTCCAATGAAGAAGGCAATTTTTATTATATCTATAGTTGACATATCCTCATTTATAACCTTTGATTTGAATATTGATACTAATTGTCTATATTATTATACTAACTTTTGGCTTTAAACTTCCGAAAAATACAATAAAATTAGCTTATTATTTGGGGATTTCAGTTAAATCTTGTCCAAATATATATGCATCAACTTTAGACGATATTACATCTTGACTCACTGCACCAACCATTTGATCTACTTGAGAACCATCTTTGAAAATTAATAGTGTAGGGAGAGACTTTATTTCATAAATTGATGCCATAACTGGATTCGCATCTACATCTAACTTACATACCTTTAATGTTCCTTCATAATCCTTACTAATCTTTTCTACGTATGGAGCAATCATTTTACAAGGACCACACCACGCTGCCCAGAAATCTATTAATACTGGTTTAGAAGATTCTATAACTTCGTCTCCAAAATTTTCATCATTTAATTCAATTACATTACTCATATTTAGTCCTCGTTTATGGTAGATTTGTATGCCATACTTCTGGTATAACATCATTAAATTCGCTTTCTGTAGAATCGTATCTATTTAAATATATGATTTCCTTACCAATCTCTCCATATTTTGGATGGTAATATAATACAAGTTGTCTTGGTTTATTGATTGCTTGAACTCTTTGCATAGCAAATTCATCTCCACCCTTCATGCAGCCACACAAATGTATTGCTCCTGTACCTATATCTATTTCATCTATTCGGTGAAAATGTCCCATCAATACTGTATCAAAGTATGTTGACATTCCTGATTGTTCAAGATTTTTAATCTCAAGATTTCTAATCTCATCTTCTAATCCTCTCCTGAATTGAAGTACATTTCTCATGTTTAACACACCTTTAGTAATAGCAGTACCACTACCAGCTCCATTTATAAAGTCTCCATGTGTTAAAAATATTTGTCTGTTAGCTACTTCTATTGTAGTTGAGAATGTTTTTGGAATATGGAATTCAATGTTATCTTGATTTCTGCAGAAAGCTGCAATCCATTGATATAACATATAATCCCAATCTTGATGCTTATCTTTCATAGGAGGTTTCCTAGTCATACGACCATGATTACCTACTACACAAGGAACTCTCATTTTATTGAAATGAGGAGCTAGAAACATTAGAGCTTGAGCAATAAGATTTGCTCCCCTAATCATTTGTCCCATACAATTGTCAACATTAGTTCTAGCAAGTTCTTCATGAATATCACCACTAATCATATCTCCAAGCATTGGAACCACAAGTTCGTCAACTTCTGCATAAGTTCTTCGCATTTCAGCAAGAGTTAATACTTGATTTGCCCATCCATAAAGCCTTCGGTTGAAGATGTCAATGTTGTAATGATTCAAACCTGCCATTTGATCACTTTCAACTCTATCTCCAACATGAGTATCAGTTAAAGGAGCAATCATACTTTGAGCACTGTTACCCTTAGTTTTTCCTGAAGGCTTTCGAATCTTCACTTTTTTAGCTTTATTAAATGCAGGTGCTAATTTAATAATTGATTCTTCAAAGATTTCTTGTTTAGCTTGATCTTTGATTGTAGTCTCATATAATTTTTTGAAATACCTAGATTCCGCTTTATAGGTTTCTGCTTTTTTACTCATCTTAATATGATAAGTAGGGTCTACTTCAGGATCTAATAGTTCATCTTCTTGATCTAAATAAACCTCTTTGTCGTACCATCTTTGAATGTTGGTTCGGTGTATTTCTATCCCGAATGCTGATTTTAGCCATTCCGATAGACTTGTCCACGTTGTTCCCGCTTGTCTTCTTCTTACCAGTTCTGATTGTGCCTTTACCGGTATCTTTGTCTCTCCTTTGTTCCACATGTTTGCTCCTTGCTAATTTTAGTATTATTTGTCTTCCACACTGCACACATTTTAAATCATTGTCTTCATCAAAGATTATAAAACCACCACATCTATCACATTTATTTTTAGTGCTTCTATTATATTTTATCACATATTTTGGATTTGTCAAGCTATTTGATACCTTTCAACACCTGTGGAGTGTACCACATGTTGTCCCCCTTTTCTAAATATTGTTCTATATTATTATACTAGATTTTGAGGAGTATTTCCTCTATTCATCTGTAGAATATGTTTCTTTTTGTCCTTTAGGATGCACTACTTCTTTTACATGCTTTTCTTCTTCAATCATGTCTTCTTCTTTTTCATCCTCATCTTCATCAAGTACTTCTCTTTCTTGAAAAGTTGTTTGAGTAGCTGCCCCACCTACTTCTTTATCTATAGTTAGATATTTGTCTATAAATTTATCTAATTCATCCTTTTTTATTTCAGGATTATCATCAATATTATCCATCTTGCCTCCTCTTTTATAAGGATTAGAATCATCAGCTGATGGAGATAAACCTTTTAAAGTAACTAATTCAGGTGTATCTGCTGACATAGTTTCATCTTCAGTTGAATGATCTCTACCTTCTTTTCTAGATTTATCATCTAAATTTCTAATCTTTTGTTCCATATCTTTTTGTTCAATCACTGCTGATTCATCTTCTTCATGATTAATTTCACCTTTAAATTCAGAAACTTTTGGAGGTTCTTCATTACTATTAGGTTTCTTCCAATCTAATTGTTTCCTACCTAAATTGCCCCCATAACCTCTAGTTGGATATTCTGCTTTTCTAACAGAATCAACTAATTGAATTAATGCGTCAGATGTTAATTTACTTTTTTCTACTGATTTAGGCACAGGACTAAATTCTCTAAGAAATGCATCTAATCTTTCAATACCACTCTTCTTTGTTTTTGGTTTTCTGATGTGAGGTCTACGTCTTTTAGAACCTCCACCACCATAAGTAGGAGTAAATATACCTGAATCGGTAGATGTGAATACAGTTCCACCACCATCTCCAAAGCTTCCAGAAGTGGCAGCTCCTCCTCCTTCTTTTAATAATTTTAATAATTTATTAAGTGTTTTATTCTTCTTCTTCATCAGTATCTTCCTCCCGTCTCTTATTTGAGGCTGATGGGGCGTAACTTATTGTATTAGTAGCATTTGAGGGTAATGGAGCAAAGGTAGCCTTTTCAACATGACTTACTCCTGTTGAGTCTAAATGTGCTACGAAATCTGTATTTCCTTGAATGAACCACATTTTAGAACTATCTGGACTAAAAGATTTAATCATAGGAGATATATATCCTTTATCCGCTAATCCTTCAATCCATGTTTTAGTATAATATTTTGGTCTAGGTCTCATATGAGGTGGAATTTTATCTAACCCATAGTTCCTATCTTCCTCTTTCTCTTTCCTATTTTCAAAATAAGTGTCTATATCTTTCTCTTTTTTCCTAGTTGGATCAAATTCTTTGCCATCATAGGCTTTATCTAATTGTACAGTTTTAAGTGGAACTTTCTCATATTTTTTTGTGCCTGTTAATTCTCCCATTCTATTTTGATAGTCATTTGAAAGTTTTTTGTTTTCGTTATCTACTTGATCTTTTATTAAAACTTGATCGTTATTTTCATCAACATAAGAAAATGAACTTGGCATAATATAAGACTTTAAAGTCATATCAGTGTTCCAAAATTCACCTTTAGTATCTGGGTGATTTAATTGTCTTGCTGCATCAGTAGCCATTCGTTTTTGAAAGTCTTGAAAATCTCCCTTTGTCTTTATAAAAGATAAATTTTTTGCTTTCTCAATAAATTCAGTAACATTTTTAATTGTCATAGTAGTTGCTTTTCTATGTCTAAAATTATGATTTTTTATTACATGACCCTTAGCAACTTTCATAATCTTATTGTGATATTTCTGAACTTCACCTTCGTTATAAAACTTATCGTTCTGTTTAAACACAAAATCATCTTCTTCTTTATTTTTTAAAATAGTTTCTAAACCTTTTGCTAATCCTTTATGTTTAAAAGAACCAGATTGAATAGTTTTATTTTTTCCCGGAAAATTATATCTAATTGTATCACCTTTTATTGATATGTGTTTCTTTTTAAATGTAGAAGTTGCATATGACTCTGCTACTTTAGGATCTTTTATTTTTTTAATTGCATCAGCAGGATTCCCTATCCTAAGCCCTGTTTCCATCATAATACCTGTCATTAAAGCTCTTACATCAGGTGTTTCACTATTATATTGTTTATCAAGTTCTGTAGTTAATAAAGGTAATTGTTTTCGTAGAGCTTTTAGTTGATATTCTTTTTGAATATCTTTTATTGCTATAATTTCTGGGTCGCTCATTCCCGGACCGTGAGATCTACTTAGATTTCCTGTAGCTTTATTTCTACCTTTATGTAGAAATTCATCATATGGATCATGGCTTATATGCATATCATGTATACCCCATGGAACCTTTTTACCCTTTTTACCTTCACCTGTGAAGTGTTTATGTGTATCATGATTGTCATCTTCGTGAGCTAATCTAACACCAGTAATAAATTTGTCACCCTTTTTGGTTTCTGTCATTGAGTTAGGATCGAAAGGATCATGTCCATGAGTTTTTATAGGGAATTTTCCAAAATACATAGAGTTAGGATCTGTGACCATACCACCTTCAGATTGAGGTACATTTTCCCAACCCGGTCTACACCATCGTGTAACTTCCTTACCATTTTTATCTGTAAGTTTTCTTGGAACTAACTTTAAGTTACGTCTTTTATTATCAAATAATTCACTTTGTTTATTTTCTATTGATTCTCTATGGGCTACTTTATCTACTTTCCAAGAAACCTCACCAGTTTCTGGATGTATATCTACCCCATTATCATCAGCTTTTAATATATTTAACCAATTTTTTAAAACATTATTGGATTTTTTTGTGAAAGTTGAATTGTATGCCTTTGCTCTTTTTAAAGCTGTCTCTTTATCAGATTGTTTTAATTCACCTTCAATAACTAAAGTATTGAGATAGTCTTTGATTTGTCCTATCTGTTGCCCACCACCTTTTC
>Ga0209756_1002680_pt1 | contig 15173 bp, 5 predicted proteins | sample ETNvirenome_6_85_FD_184071 | JGI IMG/M metagenome (GOLD analysis project Ga0209756, IMG submission 184071) | Marine viral communities from the Pacific Ocean - ETNP_6_85 (SPAdes) (version 3) | ecosystem: Environmental > Aquatic > Marine > Oceanic | place: Pacific Ocean | collected 2013-06-19
TTTAATGCCTAAAAGAAAAGTAACAGATCCTGTAACTAAATTTACATCAGATTTAGTAAGAACACCCATACCCTCTATGGCTTCGGGTCGTCGTCCAAGTACACAAACCTATTTTCAAAGAAACTACCTAGACGCAGTTAAGATTATTACACCCCAGGTATACTTTGATGATGATATTTCCCTAAGTGGGTTAGAAGTAGCCCAAACTGATGAACTAATAAACTCCCATATACTAGCCGCTAACTCCTCAGGCGTAATGTATGTGTCTAGCTTAGGAGATATAGACTACCTAAGCTCCGTCAGCAGTCTCGCTGGTCTATCTAAGTATTTTGTGAAACAGAATGACCTTACTTGGATCTCTCCTAAGGACTTTGAAGATAACATCTTATTTTATCTTAATAAAAGTTTTAGTGATTACAGCTCTAGTTCTGATTTTTTAAATTATATATCAGGAACTTTACTTCCTTCTATACCTTTGCAGCAAGGTAACAGTTTAAATACTAATGATTTAGCCGTCAGTACCGCAAACGCATTCGATAATACCAGTTCTGGTACCCATAAGTACCTTATTGATAATCTTTCTTGGATGTACTTCTTAAATACATCTGACCCAGCGGCAGCTAATGTGCGCCCAGCAGGGTACTCCACATCAGGAGAGGTTGCAAAGCTTCTAACAAGAAAACTTTGGAATGGTGACGTAATAGGACTTGAAGATTCCTTAAAAGTATTTCAAAAGTACCTCTGGTCCAACTATTATTCCTTATCCTCAATAGATCCCAAGGTACTTCCTGAAAAATATAGGGCATCGGGAGCTGGGGAGTGGGTTAGTGGAACCCAACACCTAGAAAGATTAGAAACTCTTGTAGATGTAGTTTATAATGGGAGCTACTTTAACAGCACTGATAAGAAGGTGGAAGATTCGTTCAATGATTATCTGGATGTTACGTCTCTGATAACTGATGAGGAGGAAGCAGGACCTTTTAGTAGAGCGATGAAAGCATTCTCTTTCTCTTTTGCGGATAGGAACGCAGAAGCCACAGAATTAGAGACTTTAGTGGATATAGATTCGTGTCCCGATGAGTTCCTCCCCTATTTAGCAGATTTAATCGGATGGAACCTTGTTGGCCCAGACAGCACGAGACACAGAAATCAGCTTAGGCAAGCTGTATCAATTTATAAGGCTAAAGGAACCAAGCGTTCCGTGCAGAATGTCGTGGACACAGTGTTTGGCTCAACGTCTGCGTTCAACGTAACGTCAGGAACACTGTTTGATTTGTGGGAATCCTATGTTCCTAATATTATTTTCTATACTTTAGCTACAAGCTCAAGTTTAACAAAGAATGGTCTAGAGACTTTTACAAAGGCCAAAGCTGATAAGCTAGGTTTAGATCAATACTCAAACACGAGTGTAGACACTAATGTTAGACTAGCAGTGGATAGGATTATGTGGGAGCTTATACATGAATTCCCTAATAATTTTATATTCGCAAAAAAAACATTTCCTAGAGTTAAGTTTGTTTTCGCAGACACTCAGTTGCAGTACAGGGGACCGTGGGTAAGAAATAGTGACGGTAAGTATTATGCGGGAACCATATTCAAGGAAAGACGGTCTATGGAAATAATCCCAACACAAGATCCAAACTTTATATTTAATTATCGAGACAGAATAATGCCCATTCCTAAGTGGGAGGATATAAAATATTATTCTGATTGCAATCTGTCCCTTTCTTTGTTGGATGCCATAAAGAAAAAATTAATATGTTTTGGGGTAGATAAGAGGGCGGCTAGTGAGGTTTATTCCTACATAAAAACGAATGTACTGGATAGGGAAGATTCCTCCTTTTATAGGGACTCTTTCTTGTTCTTCACTGAGAATCAAAAGACCCCCTTCAACTACGCAGACGTAATAAATGTTAAACGGGTTAAGGGACCTGAGTTATTTAAATACTTACCTTATTGGAATTCTAAATCATCTCATTTTAAAATAGTTCTTCAAGCAAGTTCATTTGATTTTACATCTAATAAATTAGACAAAGATTCCAAGTATGCTTTAAGAAAAATTAAGACACTTGTTGATAGCATGGCACCTGCACATGCTGTACCTGATATAATTCTTGACGTTTCTACGGTAGAGGATACTAATCTAACTTTAAGTGGTATTTCTGCCGAAAAAGCAGTAATGGGCTTAAGCTCAGTCGCAACCAGCTCTAATGCCTCTGCTACAATACTTACTAACTTTGCCGTAAGTACTATAAATCCAAGAAATACGAGCGTCTTAGCAGCGGGACAGCAAACAGTATTTAGAAGAGAAGCGGCTAATAGCTTGAGTGGTGCTTTGATGGGGTCAGGTGTTGCGGATATTTTCTTCTCTGCGGCTCCCCGCAATGCTATTAGGAGAAAAAATTATAAGTATTTAACGAATGAAGAAAATATAAATCTTAGAGATGGGAAGGGCTCCGCTGGATATGACTGGATGTATAGAGCCACCCAACTCCCAGTTAATAAGGATGCAGGTAGTTTTTATTCTAGTAAAGCTAACATGATTACTTCTGGAATACTTTCGTTAGGGTTTATACCTAGTACTCTTTCGTTTGCTCCTGTTCCTCTTAAGAGAGATCCTAATAATTTTGGAAATCTTATTAATACTGTGACGATAAGTCCACTCTGGACTAATTGTCAAGCTTATAACTCTAGTGATAGTTTTTTTGGGGTTGACGTAAGTACCACCTTCCCCTTAAGAGGGCTATCAGGGGTGGATAGCTCCGCAACGTCCTCATTTTTCAGTAGAAGGGGTTCCTTAACTGGGCTACAAGCACTACAGCACAGGGTAAAAGAAACATCATTCTTACATGAGGCTTCTTCTATAGTGTCAGGATACCATAATGCAGATGGGACGATTAATTCATTATGGCCTGTATCCTCCTCAAAAATACAACCTGTAACAGTGTCCAGTTGGTATAGCGATTATTCTAAGGATATAATAAATTCTATGGCTAATCAGCTACATGAAAATACAAGTAGTGTTAGTAACTTAGATTACATGCGGGACTTCTCTTTCGGATCTACTTTGCATAGATTTTATAAGGAGTGGTTGGATAATTACACAAGAGTTCCTATAAATTTCAACTGGAAATACGATAATCCTATAAATATTATATCTCATACTTATGGTCCTTATATATTTAATAGTGATTTTGAACTTACTGCTTCATCTATAGATGAAATAGCTCCTGAATTAATAACTTCCTCTGTTGGATCTGTCGGAAGAGGGGGAGATTTAGTTAATATAGGTTATTATTTTGGTCAAGGGGTTATGTCTCCATCGAATGCATGGAATATAACAAATTACGCAGCCTCCGATGCAGCAGATATTTATGTAGGAAGATTTGAAGTAAGGAATGATACGTTACTAAGCGGGATAGAGTTTATTGATACTTCTAATCCATGGACTCCTAACGGTGGAGCTGGGGCTCAGTGGCAGCCAGACTTTGTAACTCACCCCCACTACACTCTCCCGTCTACTTTTAATCTAGTCCGAATACCGAACTTGAGTAAATATAATAAAAATGATAAGAATGTTCCTGCGTGGATGAGAGCTTCTAAGTTAGAGGACAACCTCCTTCTTAAGTATGGAAGAAATGCAGGAAATACCTTCCCAAGAATAAGATATAAGATAGAACCTGATTCTAGTAGACCTGATATTAAAAACTTTTTAATGCCTGATTCTGAATATCAAATAGATATTAATGCTGCTAATATAAATCCAGAAGGGTTTATATTAGGGGGTCGTAATTTAAAGATATGGGTCCACACAGAGCCTATCTCCTATTCCCATAGACTGCCAGATAATACCTATACTACTGAAAGCTCAGTGTGGTCGTTCTTTAATGGAACTTGGATAAGAAATAAAATATCAGATATAAATGAGAATCTGAGTTTTAGTATAGTTCCTTCCATTTCTATGGGAAGTAGATTTACAGAGAAGAATTTACTATCTCTCTTTAGACTGCAAGGGGAGGAAAAATCTTCTCAACGATCAGCTATAGATAACGAAGTAATAACTCCTTATAAAGATTTAGGTCCGAGAACGGCATGTTTAGAGAGTGATTCATCAACCGACCCTATTAGCACTGACAGTATCTCAGCGGATATATGGGGCTCGGCTGAAGTGTTTGAAACTCTAAGTTTTAATTTCAATACAAACAACGGTTCAACTAAAGAACAGATTTTAGAAAAGATTCATACCAAGGATAGGAAATATTACATAGAGATATTCTTGGAGACAGCAGACGAGAATTCATTTGTATTGTTTGATACCATTAGCATGTACAATAAGACTTTTAGAGAAAAAGCCCATGTACCTACAAGCTATAATAAGTATGAGCTAAATAAGCATGAGTTAAAAGAATGTTTTGATTACTTTACCTCCTTAGCTGGAGCCAGTCTCGCCTCTAGAAACGCCACTAACTCCTTAGGGGATCTAGGAGCAAGTGGGGGAGGCAGATTAAGTTATAGAGACAATATAAAGAGAGAGATTTATGCTCTGTCGGGAGATGGAGGTTTTAATCAGATAACTTCTCTGATTATAAGAGGAAATTAGATGAAAATTAAAGGCGAAGTAGAAGTATTTAAAATAATGCAGAACGGAGCATCCGAAAGTGTTCTCAAAGAGAGTAACATGGTAGTGGATGGTGCGTCTGAAGTTATTGTTGATATGCTTACTACTCCTTATAGTCTAAAGAACTTTGCAGGATCAGAATCTCTCAACCCCTCTAATTTCACAATACAAGCAGTGTCCTTAGGAAAAGCTGAGAGGCTATACGGAGGTCACCCAGACACAAGTGCGGCAGACACTGATGTTATTGGTATGCACTGTGTCTGGGACAATAGTGGTCTTCAAGCGGCCTACGCTGCGACAGGGCATACTACACTTTTAGGGGATTCTTGGGTAGGGGCGAGGAATCCTATCGAAGGAGCGTCCTCATACACACCTTCTAGAGCGTTGCCAAAGGAGCCCTTCCCAAGAGATATATCTTTAGAGAAATCTTCTAAGACTCAAGTTGAATTATATTATGATCTAAAACTAGATCAATATGATTCCGTTAGTGCCGTAAAATCTTGGACTTTTGGGGCTGCATCTGGGTGGAATGATGCTAGTAATATTATTCCCCCCAATGGACATAATTTAAATTCTCTTTATGGTCAAACTGCAAAAAGCATGGAGTCCCTTTTTCAAGGATGCTATGCCCCCAGTGACGGCATGGATATTTATTTGTGGAAAAGCCAGCTCACCCGAGAGGTAATAATGGCATCCCCAGGTCCGATGGAAAATATGGTAGGTAATATACATGCTTCAGCAGGTGACGTATCAGGAAGATATAACACGGTAGGATCTATGGATAAGGATGGTTATTTAGTAGCTTACCCAATACAAGATCACCCTGCTAGCGGAGACACTACTCAGGGGGTTGCGGTGTCTGCTGCTACCACTAGTTCCTTGACAAACGTGACCTACACAGAGGCAGGTTTACTTGACGGTGACGGGTCTGCTGCCTTTATAGCAAATCCTGCTGTATGTTACAACTTCACTATCTCTTCCACTGATCTACTATGCCTAGCAGCATACAAAGGTGTTACCAATATAGGGTTGTGGGCTTTTGATCTAAAAGAAACTTTAAAGCAAGAAGCTGCTCCCATAGCGTGGACTACTCCAACTAATAATCGAAAATACAAACTATTTGCTAAGAAAGTATTTAGCGAGGATATAACATCTATACAAGACAATGCTACTGCTGGGTTGGACCAAATTGATTCCGCAGGAATAGCAAACTACTCTGATCTAACTATTCAGTGGAGAATAAACTTTGATTTTGGGAGGACATTTTAATGGGTGGTCACCTTAAAGTAACAAAAATATATGACGATCATAAAGAGGTAATCTTAGATGATAGTAATATGTTAACTCAGGGATTTAATGTAAATATAGTTTCTGTGTTGGCAGGGGAGGTATTAGAGGTCCCGACCCTGATTCCAGGATACTTTCAACTGGGAGCTAGCGGAATGAATCCTACAGTTAACGCAGCGGGAGACGCAGAAGTAAGAGCTGATGATATATTTTATCATCTCTCTGCTCCATTATCTACCACCACACAGTACGGAAATGAAACTCCTTTAGAACTTGAAAAATTAAATAGATCATTTCTGGCCTCTACTGAGTATTCTTCTGCAAGTATTATAAATGGTACAGCCATCTATTCAGAGATGCTGTGGCTAAGTGCTCCCGAAGCTTTTACCACCCCTTCAGCAACTCTACATACCTCAGAAGGTGAATGGTTCGTTCCTATACGAGAAACACATATAGCAAAAAATTATCTAGATTCTATAGAAGTAACATTAGAATTGGATAAAAATACAGCTAATGATATTTTAATCAGAGAATTTGGTTTATTCTCAAAAAATGCAGTGGCATATAAAAATAATAAACCTTTTCTTATAGCGTATAAACAACTAAGTTCTCCGATAACAAAAAAATCAGAATTTAGTTTATTGATAGAGTGGAGTTTAGGGTTCATAGGGAAGACAAATATTTATGATAATATAACTCCTGGCTTTAAATAGTATATAATGAAGAGATATGAAACAAAATGAAGTATTAGATGTATCTGGTCATCTCCAAATAATTAAGATTTATAGGGATGGCACAGAGGAAAAGGTGTTCGATGATCATAATGTGATTACTTCGGGTATGGGAGTAGGTCTAGCGATGCTTTTTGCTGGTCAGGGAGACTCTAATATAGAGGATTTCCAAATAAGATACTTTCAGGTGGGCTCTGGTGCTCCTGCTTCTTATGATCATACGCAATATAAGTTAGGTGGGTACATGAAACTTACGGCTGAGTATGGAGAGAACTCCATACTATCAGATCATAGAAGGATGGAACCAGGGGGAACCGCATCTACAGGAGACGAAAAATTTATCTATATCCCAGATAATGTAATAAAGAAGTCTTCTCCTACCTCTGTGACATATGTTTTATTTTTATCCGAAGATGTTTCGTTTAATCAACAGTTAAATGAAATAGGGTTGTTTATGTCTAACCCACTTTCGGTTTTGGTTAGTGGACAAGCTAGAAGAAGCCCTTTGGTAGCATATAGAACCTTTAATAGTTTAGAGAAAACGGACCAATTCTCGTTGGTATTTAAGTGGAAGTTGAGTTTTTAAGTTATGCCTTTTTTAGAAAATGATTTATACCTAGCACAGGGTGATGATAAGATAGTAAGAGGGGACTGGACTAGTACTGTCTATAAGTATGATGCAAGTTCTTTTTATAACTGGGAGCAAGATAATCTCCCTCTTTATGATTTAGAGGAAAGGACAGAGCTTAACTGGGAGCGACTTGGTTATCCCACCTCTTCCCTTACTGGCCTCCATCTAACCGTATCTGATGCCTCGATTGATACCACTGGTCCGTACCAAGTGTTCTCCTCTGTTAGCGCAGCTTTAAATATACTACCCAAGATTCTTAGATTTCCTGTCATTATAGAGGTCGGTGTGAGTGGAAATTTGGGAAATATTGATATTACGGATTTTGAGTTTGAAGATAATGGTGGATTAGAAATAGTAAATAGAGGATTTGCTAAGATGCTTTGCGGATCTTCCACGACCAACTGGGGTACTCAAGCTTCGGGGGCTAGTACATCTTCTATTACATATGTATCTTCGGTTGATCTTAGTAGTACCATGGGGGACACAAGTGCGTTAGCAACTTCCACTAATATAACTACCACTGAGGGGACGGGGTGGTGGAACAACTGGCATCGCTCTATCCTAAGAATGGCAGATGTTTACTCAACAGATGCCACAACTAGTGGGAAGTACGGAAGCGCAGATAATGACCTAGGGGGCACTACAGATTTTAGAAATAATGGAATAACAGTAACTATAAAGGACGTAGCCCCAGACTTCTTTAACGGGGGCACAAACGCCAATATATTTAAATTTACTGATTATACAGATGCTACCTCCGATTATGATTATAATGGGACTCTTAGGACATCTCAGGAAGGGCTTTCTTACCTAACCTCTAAAGCATTAAGACCTTCTGATATGTCTAACCTGCAAGCTACGGATGCGGCGGCTAGAGAAAAGTCTAACCCCACTGGGTTTGTTTATGCAAACAGTGCTAAGAGAATAACAGTTACGAACTGTAGGGGACCTCTTTATATTAGAGGTTTTGTGGTTGACGGTAATTTAGCCACAGAAGCCACAGAACCAGCCCAAGACCACGGAGTAGCTACTGGTATTGAAATAGAAAATTCAAATGTTCTTTTAGAAAATTGTGCTGTTATGAGGTGCTCAGAGGTAGGGCTTAAAGCCACTAACTCCAAAGTAAATTTAAATAGAGGATTTACTTCTTATAGAATTTATCCTCTAACTAGTAACGCTAGGGGCAGTTCACCTGCTTATGGAATGCAAGCTAATAATTCAGAGATTACACTGAGCGGTGCTTACGATGTTAGTGCTGGGCTCCCTGTAGACTCTCCTTATTCTTTCGCTCACTCTCCTATCGGGGTCCAGCTAAATAATTCTATCCTTAAAACTCCTGAGGGAGGAAGAGGCAAGGACTTGAAAGGGACCACTGTTCCTCAAGCGCAAACTCTTTATAATCAATTGTATCTTGATACTTTCTTAAATACAGAAGTAGGATTAGAGGCTAATGATTCAACTATAGATTTTAATCATACCCTTATGTCTTACATGAATGAAGTAGGTATTAGATTAAATAATACTACTTTAAAGGCAAGTGAGATAGTTTGTGATCATAATAATTGGTGTGGCTTAGAAGGAAAAAATAGTACTATAGAATACTATAAGACCCTACACGGGGTAAATAATAAGTACACCCCCAATAAAGTTCTTAGTTTTATTTTTAACGGGCAGCATATAAATTTAGAAAATTGTATATTTAAAAATAAGAAATCTAAAGTATTTAATACAAGTTCTTTAAACAATTTTGAAATAGGATCAGGCGGGTACAGATTAAAAGAGGGAGTTACAATCCCTGGAGTTCATCTTAGGAACACTCAGGCCGATTTTGTACAAATGAAAACTCTATCAGGGTCCCATGTAGGTTATCAATCTACAATAAAAGAGCCTGTTTTAGGCGAAGCATATTATATTGATGAGGGAAGTGATGTTAAATTCATGGGATGTAGTTCTACTGGCTATACAAGGATAGAAGGCGCAGATGGCACCTATAATGAACTACTAGACAGTACCCCTATTTATGTCGATAATAGTTCAAAGATAGAATTCAATGGACCCACTGTTTTAACAAAAGCAGGTATAAATGTAGGGGCTAATAATAATTCTATAATTAAATTTGCTCCACATAATACTGAAGGAAAATTAGATGTTAGTTCATATGCCCTCTCTGATACAAATCAACATACCCGAGTAGAAATGCAAGCGTTCAAGTCTTGTTTGGTTGCTGACAATGGGTCAACAATAGAGATGAAGGATTGTGGAGATTTTAATCAACAGTGGTTACAATCTACTGATTCTTATGTTACTAAGACTACTTCGGGGCTTATTGCCGCATCAGATTACAATGCCAGTGATGCTAATGGGACCACGCTTTATACTTCTGGGGGGTATATTCAATTCTATCCGAATCCAATCATGAGAGGCATAACTGATGTAGGCGATGGAGACTTTACACCTAGTTCTAATTTAATTACAGGTCTTAAACCAGTTGGTGCTTTTGAATCTCAATATAATACACCTACATTTGCTCCTACTTTGTATAGTAGTTATTCTTGGGGTGGTATGTGTGTAAGGGCTGATAAGGGTAGTGAGGTAAAAGTTCTTAATACTCATTTCCCCTGTGGTTGGCAAAATGCTTCTTCTATAGTACTAGATGTCTCAGCAGGAGCCACAGACACGACCACATGTGGCAAGCTCTATATTTGGAATATAGGAGATGATTCTAGATTACATATGTCACATGTCTCTGTAAGTGGGAATTACCCAGGAGATACAGGATACTATGGTCCTAGTGGTCTTTATGTTTCTGCCGTAGTGGGCGTAGGTCCATCTTTATCTGCCGCGCCCTCGGCTACTCCTGATACTGGGAGACTGAGTATCCTTGATTCCTTTGGGAAGCACCCTGCGGTTGCAGCAAATGCAGCAACAGGAGTGTCCTCAATAGAGGCAAGAACAAGTTGGGACAATAAGGGTCCATTTAGAATTTACTTCTCTGTAGATCCCATGGCACACTTTTTAGGATACACTAGAGGTGGAACTGATGCTTTGTCTGGAGCTTATCAACCTTCATCTAACTTAGACGCTGGCTATTCTTGGGATCACCCACCTTCTGCTGTGGAGATAGGAGAACCACTACAGGAATTAGCTCAAGGCTATAATCCATCTAGAGATTGTAGTACTCCCGATCCTACGACAGTCAGTGCTATATACAATCAGTTAGGATTCCAAACGGCTGCTGCTGCTGGGGGCGAACCCCTGTCTACCACCTTCTTCTACGCTTCTGGTATGTTGGATGAGTCTTATGTGGCTAGGATTTGGTTGGACGATTCTGCTATGAACACTTTTGCTAACGCTAAGAATGCTACAAAGGGGACATCAGGACGACCTAAATTGGTCTCATACTACCGAGCCGTGAACGCTAAATACGGATCTTCGTACACTGGTGATTTTGGAAGATACTCCAGTGGAGGTGCTCTTAACGGTTGGAGAGATGGTTATGGACTAGGGTTTAGATCTCCCAATATATTTGATTTTAATAAGGATACATAATGGCATACGCAAATACAGATCATTTATTCTCACAACCTGTTAGGTATTATAAGGCTAATGATCCTTATTACTATGAGGTTGACAATATTCCAATTAGACAATTGGAAGAAAATGTTCTATGGGTAAAGGATCAAGTAGATAGTCTTCTTGCTCCTAGCCCAGGGGAACCAGAGACAGGCTCTCCTCTCTTTGTTGGGGACGATTTAGATTTAGATCACATAAAGCAATTTCGTCCTAAGTTCGTAGGGGCGAGGAACATCACAGTCCAGCCTGGTAAGTTTATGGCAAGAGTAAACGATGCCCACAATGTTGCTGATTCTCTTGCTCAAATAACCGCTGATTGGACAGCAAGTGCAGGAGAGTGCTACAATGCACCCGCCCTATCACTAGCACAGACTACCTCATTTTTTAATACTGTTTGGGCATCTTATACAAGTAAATTAACCTCAACTTCTTTTGGAAATTGTCCAGGGGAAAGTAACCTAGCAGCCGCATATAGAGCTAATGGGTTGGAGACTATGTATACTTTTTATATAAATTCTCAGCTTCAAAATTTTGGACTTCCTATCCCTACAGCAACTACCACTTCACATCGTGCTCCTGAGTACCTTCAAGATGGGTCAGGAAGAGGGAGAACATGGCCTGCACTGTGGCATGTCGATATAGATAATAGCTTCGGTAAATCTGGGAATGGGGGGTTTGATAATCTCGCTACAGTTCATTTAAAAATTGTACAACATTGGAGAGGGGTTATTAGGACCGCTGTAGCAGATTTTAGGGGAGAGACCATAGAGATAGCTCCATTCGATAAGTGGGATTACTGGTATGCTGAAGATAGCAACAATATAGAGACGAGAGTTTCTTTAGAAGATTTAGCTTCCCAGAGAATAGACTTACTTGTAGTTTATACTCATCCTATTGATGCTTCAGCAACAGTACTATCTGAGTATGATGGTGTTAGTCCTACTGAAGGTAGCTATCCTGGTATAGGAGACCCTCAAAGAATAACCAGCCCTCGCCTAGGTATTATTAGGGGAGCTGGTATTGGTATTAAAAGAACACGGGATGATAGAATAGAGTTATTAGACAAAAGAACTGCTCCTGGGCAACAGAAGATTCTTGCTAATCTGAACGATCATTTGGTGGGGGACAGTAACACAGGAATAAAGCTTAGGAATGGTTCCATCGTTCGCGGATCTTTCCCCTCACCCGACGATCTTGTTAATATAGCTCCTAACCTTTCATTAGGGCTGGCAGATAATGATCTACAGCTTATAGGTCAGACCGCATTACCTATTGCCTACGTTGTTGTAAGCAAAGATAAAGCCACTTTAATTCAGGAAGATATTATTGATATTCGTCCATTCCTTAGAACGGCTGAACTTTCTTACAATGAAAGAGCAGGAATAGCAGCAGCTACCCCGCCCCTTTCCTTGGCTAACCCTGCGGTAGGAAGTACTCAAGTAAGGGATATAGCTAATTGTATAAAGGGTCAGACCGATGCTTCAATAGCCGCTATACCTCCTCATCGAGGGAAGACTCATGCTACCCCAGATAATACTGCTGGCCCTCTTGCTATGCAGAATGGCAATGGACTCTGGGCCACTACTGTTGTAGGAAATAATGATCAATTTGTATTAGGTGAGTCTATCATAGCTATGGGAAGTGGGTGGGCATCATGGTTCAGCTCAAATTCTGATGGGTTTGAAGGGAGTTTGCCAAGGGGAGCATCACACAGCAACTCAACTTTCCAAAGTTTTATCGACAACGGTGTTCCTATCGCGGGTCTTGACCTTGGGCAACTCACAACGGAAGCGAAAATCAGGGAAAAGTATGCTGTACATTGTTTTGGTGGGTTGGCAATCTCGCAACCCGCAGGCGCAAATAATAATGGATTAGGGTCTGTTAGGTGTAATGGCCTTTGGACGGTCTTGCCCGACCCTAATACTGGGAAGCCGACGATAACCGTAAGATTTGCTGGTTACTATAGGGATCTTGAAGACTTCGGGGCTCATGCAACTGTTATCTTAGTAAGCAAGGGTCTCTAAGGGGAATTAATAAAGGGATAATACAGTGGCTAAGATAATCCCAGGTGGAAGCTATTGTAGCACAAACAATTTCATCATATGTTTTGATGTTAATCCCTGCTTCCCTCATCCTGATCCGCAACCTCCGATTGTGCCTCCCGATCCACCTGACATACTAGAACCATCACACCCAGGACAGCCGCAGGGTATGGTTCCTGATGTAAACATTGATTCTGGGTTTGAAAACCATGTTAATCCAGGACCCCCTATAGCATCCATGAATCTGAGTGGGTGGGATCAAGACCTTAATTTTTTCTCATACCAAGAGATAAATGATTATCTAATAGGTACCTCTGGGGAAATAGTATCAGGAAGTTATGTTAACGATATAAGTTCTTGTGAAGCTTTTTATAATAAAGAAGTACCTAATACATTTTTACCTAATGAGCATTTAAAATCTAAGTTAAATGTAGTTGTAGATGATATTCTTAGAAAAGCTAATATTGGGGGAAATACATTTGAAACTTATGCTCATGTTGATACTTTCTTAGGGTCCCAAGGAAAGTTTACTCCTCTCTACTCAAATTTAGCTGATCTAGTTTGGAGATCCCCACCAAGTAAGGTCCCATACAACGAACAACTATTTTACTTATTAAAAGATAGCCCATGGTTTTATGATGCTATTTCTGATGAGGTAGGAACCTTTTTAGAAAGTATGCAATATAAAAATATAACTAGCCACAGTAATTTTAGAAACAAGTATATGACGGCCATAACAAAGAGCATCTTGATTGGAAAGTTTGATAAGTATTTTCCAAATGGAAAGATGCAGAAGATACAGAACTTTGCTGTTGGTACTTATGCGGGGAAGGATGTTCTAATACCTATTACTACTTCATCTATCACCCAGACAGGGGTTGGTTCGACCTCTTCTATAAATTTTGAAAACTCTAAAGCACACATTTCTAAAACAAGAAGAGGCTTTAATTCAAGACAAAGCCTTACCAAAAATATTTTAAACCAGTACTGGAAGTTTGTTGCCTCTGATATAAATCTAAGAACTCTAGTGTACCTAAATAGGGGATCAGATACCTCTGCTGTGGTAGAAAGTGTTAAAGTAAATGATGATGATAGTATCTCCACTCATAGACCTGATGGCACCACTGCTAGAGTTCATTATATAAACGCTGAACATCTAAGAGTATTTAACAATAGTGGGGCGCATGTATATTTGGATGAAACTCCAAGATATCAAAGTGGTTGTAACCGCTATACTTCTGGTGCCTTCATTCCCTTGTATAGTGATAGAGAGCGTTCCTATGTATTTGATCCCATAGATAGAACTCAGTTGTTGGGTGTGTTAGGAGCAATCACTGGTTCCCCAAAGGAAGGCTTCGACACAGACCCTTATATAAAACTAACAGTAAGCGCACCCTACACTAGTGGGGTAGAATTCAAAGCTCAAGATGAATCCTCGTATGTTGACAGGCAAGCAGGTAATATGCCAAAGAATAAGAATTGGTACTTATTAACTCCTGACCTGTCGGGGTCCAATACTTTGTCTTCCACAGTTGATCCTGACAACCCCTATGTTAAAACTACAACACTAAAATATAAAATACAAGCAACTTCATTTCTTTATACCTTAGATGGAGTTGACACTATAACAGCGGGAACTAGAATGGTAGATAGAGCTGTTAGATTTATTTCTGGGCCAGGGAATGTTTGTTTTGTTGGGAATGATGACCCGTTCTTATATTACTTGCAAGGAGTATGGGCTAATACTGATAGTGTAGGTAATACTAATAGACTAGAACAGTACTCAACACAGATATCAGCTACTATACCTGATTTAAATATAGACGGCATCCTAGACTCAGAGGAGAGATACCCAAGAAGAATCCCTTATCATATTTTAGTAGTCCCCACAGACCAACCAGAGAAGAATCCGTTTGTAGGGAAATCAAGGCTAACCAAGATGGTTGCACCCTCCGAAGGGGATGATGGTATGGTGAGGGAACTAAAATTTGTACCAGCCCCAACAAAAGATGTTTTAAATTCAAATTACTTAGATCTTGTTACTAATGAGGAAGCATTCTCTTCCCCCACAACTTATCAGGGGATAGAGATTGATAAATTTCCTTATGGACCTCAGGGTACCTCCGAGAAATCATATAAGATGCAGTTCTCAGCATCCAATGTACACGAATCTTTTGATGTATGGGCTGACCCTTCGGGTACCACAGAGGAATACACGAATTCCATTCCCTATATCCCGTCAAGTTTTGAAAGAAACAGAAAAGTAGACCCGATAAGAAAGGTATGGGACT
>Ga0209756_1002681_pt1 | contig 15173 bp, 25 predicted proteins | sample ETNvirenome_6_85_FD_184071 | JGI IMG/M metagenome (GOLD analysis project Ga0209756, IMG submission 184071) | Marine viral communities from the Pacific Ocean - ETNP_6_85 (SPAdes) (version 3) | ecosystem: Environmental > Aquatic > Marine > Oceanic | place: Pacific Ocean | collected 2013-06-19
CCGGCAGTTATCCAAAAGTTTTCACCCTCCGGTGTTTTGATGTCTTGTCTAAAACTTTCGGCCAATTGGGTCTGAGTCTTCGGGTCTAAGTCGATATTGTTGGCGGCTCTGGCGTTGCCTAACATCACCCCTCGGTCAAGAGATTGACGTATATTTATGCCCTGATTTAATTTCTCGTTCCAAATTTCATTGAAAAGATTTAACAAAGACTGTACTGTCCTATGGTTCGGTGTACGGTCTCCATTTTCAAGACGGTAGACAGTGTTACGTGTGACGCCTAGTTTATCCCCTAATTCGGTTTGGGTCCATCCCTTAGTTTTTCGCACATGGACAGACATCAAACCATATTTTTCTGTCGGGTATGGATGTTTCATAAAAACGACCGTTATTTTGTCACACTTTAGTTAATTGAAACGCCCCCCGCCGGATGGGGGTTTTAGCATCCCAAAAATGGGTCAGTCTCAATAAGACCGTGTTAATGGGTTTATTGAAACAAAGGAATCCATCGCCGATAGATTCTTATACAATCATCAACGCACCCCTTCCAAGCACTAAATACCGATCTGCTATCGAGGGGAATTAACAGCCTACCTTTTTTCATTAGCTTCCGAAACCTTTTGAAATCTGCTTTTAGTTGTAAAGCATGGTATGTCTCGCTAAAGATTTCAATGCCGATCTTAGTCGGTTTTTCTTTTTCATTTAAGATAGTATAGTCTATCTTGAAAAAGCTCCCTTCCTCATCATCTACCCTTTCATTGTGAATTAGGTTTAATCCCCGTTCACGTGCCTTTTCTACAAACTTAAACTCACAAAGACTATCATAGAATTTCTGTTTAGCGTCCTTTTGTGTCTCATCTTCCCCAGGTACAGCCCAATCCGCCGTAAACTGTCCGTCTATGTCTGTTATACCGGCTCTAACCTCCGCCGCCCTTATTCCACAAGCCACAGAAGCCTTTTCCAGCTTCTCTGCTTTCACGTCCAGTTCAGCCGCATAAAAGGCTTTTTCAACGTCTCCTATCGTCTCGTTTCTTAACCAAATACCAGCTATTTTAGTACATTCTAACGTGCTTATTATTTTGGTTATTGTTCCCTTATATAGCCAATCGCGAGCTTCCTCGTCTGATTTCCATTTCTGGCAAAGCTCTAATACTCCGGGCCGATATAATATATCCCCATCTAAAGGGGAATCTGAATCCCTGATTTCTTTTATCTTTGCCCTTAAATCAGTAAAGGCTTTTAAATCTTGCATCTCGTTCATCTTTTACTCCATTAAAAAATCGTGACATTGTCTCTAAATCTTTCAACGTGTCCGTGAACAGATCCATAAATTCATACAAAGACTGTTTTTCGGAAATAGCATCCCATATCTGATGGGGAAGGAATCTGCTTAGATATTGTTGGGCCTTTCCCATATCCACGACCAGCCCCATAAAGATTAAGAATGTATCTCTGATTTTTTCCGGCTCATATTCAACATCATTCGAGGCTCTAACAACAGGTAAAAAGTCTGTAATAGGTGGCGAAACTTCGCCACTTTTCGCCAGTTTTTGCCCGTTTTCCGGCGAAACTTCGCCGCCTATGTTTCGCCTGTAATTCGCTATAGTTTGCTTGTCAACATCCCAAACTTTAGCTATTTTGCGATTGCTCAATTCAGAATTAAGAGAGATATACCGCTTGATAGCTTCCCGCTTCTCTTTTGCGCTTAACACTTCCCGCATCACTTAATCCTTGCTTATTTTCTTTTTAAAATTTGGGCTTAGAAAGTAAGTCTTGTAGGCTTCAACTACCTCTTTGAAATCTGGACATTCCAGCGTTTCGACCGTGACGAAATTTTCCCCCGCCATCTGCCAAACCTTATCCCAAAATCTCTGGAAGCATTTCATGGCGTCCTGGTCGACGATGGCAATCGGTCCGTATCGAATAAAAAATCCCTTTTCCGACTGTCCGCAGGCTTTCTTCATTTGTTGATCTCCGCGTCTCGGTGACAATGACAGTTCGGGATCCAATCCGGGCTATAGTTGGGGTGGGTTTTGCCCCATCCTCTAAGGTGCGGGTGTTTTCGCCTTGAAAGTTCGCTACTTGTCTTTTCCCCCCTCAGTTCATGCAAGGCTTTATTCCGAATATCTGATTCAGCCGAAAGCAATAATGTCATTTCAGTTGTGGTCAATTCACCTTCACCTGTAGACAACAGCTCCAGAATGTCATCAACGGAAGCAGTAGGAGAGGCGCAATATGCCTCTTCCTCTGGCATTGACAGTGCTTTATTTTTCAAAAATTCCACCATTAAAGACCGAACCTCTACCCATTCCCCCACTTTCTAACTCTTTGTCCTTTTCATCATTCGTTCCCGTAGAGCTTTGAATTGCGGGCTATCGGTAACATAAGCCGGTCGGCTAGGGGTTGAAGGCTTACCGTCGAAGCCGGTCGAGTTTTCGGGCGTTAGCTTTTCGGTTTCTATCATTGGCGGTTTGGGCTTTGTTGCGACTTGTGCATCATTGGGCGCTTTTTTGACATTTGACAAGCCTTGTCCAATCTCGATACCTTCCGCTTTTAACCCGTCTACAAAGCAATAAAATCTGTCCTGGTGCGCCACCAGCCAACACGGACTATTGATATTTCGCCCGTCCTTATCGGACTTGGGCATATTGGTAAAGGCGCTTTTTAGGACCCGCTCCCGGCCGTCTTTTTCCAATTGCGGAAACCAGAGGTCAAGCGCCCGCTCTACTTTTTTAAGGCCAAAGCGGAAAATATCGAGCGGCGCGGGCAGATCGTTTCTTTTTGGGCGCTCGTCATTCCACACGCTATAAAGTGAGTCGTTGAATTTGTCCGGTTGAGAGGAAGAGGTGGAAACAGTTTCCATTTCTGGAAACTCTGCTTGTGCATCTCTGCTAGAAGAGGAAGTTCTTTTAATTTTCTCATCTAATATAATTGGGTTTGCGCTATTCATAGCAAACTGATTAGCCTCAATAAGGGAATCCGGGCTATTTTGAGCGCTTTGTGTCTTGTCCAAAAAGGCTTCAATACCTGTGTTCTGTCGAAATCTGGTCACCACAAAGCGGCGCGTATTGCTCCATTTCTTGTAAGTTGGGTCGGCGTCCACCGCTATAAACCCCTGCTCGATCAATTCATTGATCCACTTATAGGTCGATCTCGGTTTACAGTGCATCCGTTCGGCTAACCGTTCGCCCGTGATTGCGCCGAAAGTTTGCCCACTAATAAACTTGTACCTGGTTCCATCTTCGGCGGTATAGTCGCGGAAGTGGTCCTTGTTGATCAAAGAACAGAGATGGACATAAACCATCTGCGCGGCTCGGCTTAGTTCAGTATTGAACTTTTCCGATATGATGACATCATCCGGCACAGGCGAGAAAAAGAAAGCAATTTGATTTTTTGACTTGGTTTTGGCGGAAGTGGTGCGGGTTGGCTTGCGGACTGCGTTGCTTTGTCTGCTCATCTGAAAAGAACCTCTTGGAATAAATGTCCGATAATCGAACGGTTTAGGTCTTTTCCGCGTGCTGTGCTAGTTTGCACATTTGATTCATGTCCGATAATTACAGATAGCGGCCATTATCGCGGAAAAGAAAGTTGATATTTTAGAGAGGGGGGTGTATAAATACATTGCCCCGTTTGGTGAAAGATTCGGTGCTGGTCGCCTTCTGGCGGCCTTTTTTTATGCCTCAAAATAGATAAAACGCAATATGTTACTATTTCGGTGCATAAAAATACTGACTTGTGAATCGTTTTTTTATGTGGTTATGCCCGTCTCATACGCAAGTGAGGCGGGCTTTTTGCACTTATATAATTTCTTTGGGCTTATTCTGGCATAAAAGGAGAATTTTGTCAAGTGGTTTTAGGCCGGTAATTGCGGCCAAACGACCGCGTCAACATCTTGGACAGTTTCAAGGCCGGCCGGTAGATCACGCAAGTCTTGGCGGTATTGCTTAACTTGCGCACTCATTTCGACGTCTGATAAAGCGTAAAAATCACTTCCTACTAAAAATCGAGTTCTTTTTTCTCTCAGTCTTTCCAAAGCGCGACTAAACGCCCCATCCGCCCAAAGCTGTTCCTCCTGATCCCTGGCCGTGTTTTCTTCGGCTGTCAATTCGATTCTCTGGCCGTCAATTATTTTACTACGCATCAGGATTGTTTCAAACCATAAAGGGAAATAGTGCCGTCGAAGTTGCCGGAGGAAGGCTGAAATCTAATAGCATCAATAGCCGTAGAAGTATCGAAAAACCCCTGTCCACTGAGCATAACAGCCTCATTATTTTTGTTATGATAAAAAGTTTGGTAAGACCAATTTTTTATCATGCTGGTGCTGGCTGGTTTGGCGAGTGACAACCAGCCGGAGAGATAAATGTCTGCATCATTTCCAAGGTAAAAACCACATGGCTGTTCGCTGCTGCTGGAGAACAAATCCTGACTGCCCAGATATGCCAAATCGTTTGCACTCCCCGAATTGTAAGCGTACCAGGTGGCCGAGGAACAGGAAATACCGTAGGCTGTCCCACCATTGGTGCTCGATTGAAAAGAAAAGGATACATCATCGGTTCCCATCTTCAGCCCATCAAAATAGAAATAATAGGATTCATAAGTGGAATCAATTCCGCTCGTAAACTCAAGACTTGAGTCACTTGAAGCCGTAGCATTTGAAATAAATGTCAATGCTCCGCCTCCCGAACTGCTTGAACTTGGGAAGTACAATAGGCTCATGTCAGACTACCATGAAATATATTTTTTGGTTGACTGCCGAGCCAATAGCATAGGCTATATTGACATTATTGATCTGAAGAAATACCGCATCACCGGCCGAGAGTGGTAAGCCGTCTGTGCTGGCAGTCGTGCCGGCCGTTACATCTGAATTTCCGAGGTAGATCACGCCGGAGTTATCAGCATCCGCCCGAAAGAGGACCCCGACTTTAGCCGCATAGCTGGTGGTAGTGATCTGTTCGGCCGTGGTGTCGATGTCGAGGTTGGAGCCGGTGTCAAGAGATCCCTGCGGTTGTTCAAGTACATTTTCGACATATTGGGGCATTATTTATTATCCAATGCTAAAAGAGTAATTCCGAGAAGGCCAACCAGTGCTAGTCCGCCGCCCCCGTTGCCGTTTCCATTTCCGTTGGTTGAAGGGTCGGAGTATTCTGGGATTGTTGTTTCGTCAGTTTGGGTAATCAGTTTTTTCTCACATTCGATTGGTCTTAAAACCTGTTCGGCTACATAGCCGCCCTTTAAACTTCCGTCTTCCGGGTCGACTCCAATCACGTCGTAAAAGTTTTCTACCCTTGTTTTACCGTCGATCAGGAACGGACCGGGAGAGATTTGCTCACTTGACTTTGGGTCGAGCCGTACAAGGACACCGGATTTAAATTGGGCATTTGCATAATCCCAACTACCGGTGATTCCGTTCCATTTCCTGATATTGACTTTATGCTCTGGGTTCTCGGTGGTGGTGATAAAACATTCGCTGGTATACATATTTATCCCACACTCCCGGGCGGCGCGATAATCGCCGACCAGGGGAGAGGCTGTTGTCCTTGCTGATTGCTTCGGATTTCGGCCAGTTCTTTACTCTCTGCCTCCTCGATTAGTTCACATATCACCTGACAAGTAAACGAATCGGCTGTGCTAGCATTAGTAACACTGACATGAAGGTAATTAGATTCGGAGGAGATTACCTTGTTCTGTAAAATCCGAATTGGCGCTACCCCGTTGTTGCTGAGAATGTAGGGGTCGCCACTGTAGAGAGCCGGAGTATAACTTGCATTTAATAAATTAGTACCTGATGCTATGCTGGCGGTCGCATCTTGATCTAAGGTGTTAGTTTTGATGCGTACCTTTAGGTCGTCTTCGGAACCCTGGGGGAAATGCACCGTCATCCCTAAAAAATTCCACTGAAAAAAGATCACCCCGCTAGATTTGGTTACGGTGGCACTTGTGCCAACTGAGATGTCAAAGGGTATTGATTCAATTAGTGCCATGTATTATCCTGCTTTCATTCATTCATTCACAACAACCCGCGTAAGTGATGTACCATTCGCCGCTTTCGTCTCTGGCTGTAGTTTGAATCAGCCATCCATTATTAACCCAGGCGTAAACCCGCCCGTAACGGTTATTATGATAATGGTATTTGTTCCCGGTCTGTTCTCGCTTGGTAAAAGAGGCCGGCGGAGATGGTAGCGTCTCGCCATCCGCATACCACCACCCGCCCTCCACTTTTTGACCCATTTTAGCCGCTTGGCCCTTCCACCAGATAGCCGACTAAGATTACATTCAGCGTACCGGTGTTGCTGGCGTCTGTGTTCTCATACTCCAAGATCATACCATCACCGATGTTTAATATCAGATCCGGCATGTTGTTATCCGAGAATGAGAATTGCGGTGTTTTGCCGGTCGCTATCTGACCAGAATTGTAATCCGTGCCGATTAGCGTAGACACGGGCACTTTATCATTAAAGTATCGCTCATCAGACTGTGTCCGCAAAGCAAACTTGAAAGATTTAGATGCACCAGTAATCGAGGTCAGGAAGCCGGTTATCACAAACACGCGTTGGGTTCCGTTGCGGAAAGGTGATGTTTCCCCGCTTGTACTGACCGCGATAGCAGACGAACCGGTAGAAAGTGGTAAAAACCAGGGTTTATTATTAGCCATGATTTCTCCCTCTTAACTGGTATACTGCGCCATCAATCCGGTTAAAACGACCTGTAACTCCGTCGCCGCCGATAAGGTTAGAGCCTCACTGTTCTTGATCTGTACCGAATACGTGTCTCCCTGTTGAACCACAATTTGAAGCTCTTCCGGCAACTGTAAAGTCGCGTTCCAATCCGGCACGCCCATTGAGGGGATGTCGGTTGTGCCAGATGTCCAAGCGCCTCCGGGAACAAGACAGCTTGAGGTCAAGAGTCTAAGCTTAGTTGCCGATTGGTTCTTAATAAATGTTAATTCGGTATTACCCAAGACGGCTAAATCTAGAGCTGTGGCTTGCGTCTGATCATTGTAGTAAGCCTTTACACCTACACTAAAGATAGTGAAGGTCATGGTATCGGCCAATCGTCCAGCTCCGGGCGTGTAACTGCGGCCGGGTAAATTGCGTGCAGTTTGAAAGTATTCCGTGCTGGAATTGGCGGTCACCGTCGTGGAAAAACTTTGATAATCGTAGATTTGTTGGAGCGTGAGCGAAATGGGATTACCGCGTGAGTTGTCGGCGGCCGGATTGGTAAATCCTGTTATGTTCATTGTGTTTTTTGTCTCCTTGTGTTTTTTTTAATTAAATTATGCGCCCGCGTGAACGGGAAGCGCTGGAAGCGGAAGGCGTGCCGGCGTAGTGCTGTTCGTACGCGCCCAGGTTGTTTCCACCGCTCAAAGCGGGTTGTTGATGTATGGGGTTCATGTAAGCGTTAGGTACATAAGCGCCTAATGATGGACCCTTGAAAGTAACATGGTCCTGAATAAAATCCAGCGAGCCGGCCACCATCATACCCATTCCCAAGGCTTCCGAAATGTCTTTAAGTCCTTTCTGTTTTCGGCCAAAGGCATAAACGCCGAATCCTAATAGTGCTTCTGCCAAACCAGCATTATCAAGTACCCATTTTTGCCATGTTCCGTCGGTTTTCTTTTTCGCTTCCTCTTGCAGTTTGTTAGATAGCCATCCGCCGGCTACACCGCCGGCCGCTACCATTGCCGCTTTGACTGCCGCTTTTTTGTCTACGTCACTAAATAGTGCCATCTTATGCCACTCTCCTTCGGCGTCTCCGCCGGGTTGTTTTTTTTGCCGTTGCTGGCTTGAGTTGAATCTTGCAAGTTGTACCTACAAGATTTCCCGCCTTGTTTATTCTTCCTCTGCATTTAGCAGTTTTTCCTTTATGCTTTCCCGATTTGAGCCTGACTTTAAATTCCATTTTCCCCCCTATTTACTTTTTAATTCAATAGTCCTGCTCTTTGCAGGTCTTGAATATACTGATAACTTTTAAACTTCTCTATTATTTTCTTTCTGGTTGCACTGGCTAAATTTTGGATATACGACTCTTCTATCAATTGAGATAATGCAATCGTTGCCCCTGGTTGGTTGCCAATTGCCAATAATTTCTGATAATCAAATACGGCCTGATTAGTGGTGGTCTTTCTGGCCTCCTCCAATAATGCCGCCACCCGCGACGGGTCCAGCGTGATTAACGGGGTACAATCTGGCTTCCCGCTACCGATGGCAACATTTCCGCTAAAAGCGGCGCTGGTTGAGCCGACCAGATAACCGGGCCACCCGGATTGGTTCGGGTAAATTTCGGCATTGGCCGAGAAGCCCCATCCGCAGGGCATCTTGCCGCCTGATCTCCAGATCTGACCAGAGGCCGAGATGTTATATTTCTCTGATCCGCCCCGCTTAACATAGGATGGAACACTATAGGGCCACGTATCCCCCGGCCCTTGCCAGTAGACCACTTTTGCCGGGCCAAGCCAAACTGTTCTTTCTGCTCGGGTTGACAATAGTTCCCCTTATCGACTACTCAAGTAGGCCAATAACCCCACTGCCATTAGTGGGAACATGCCGCCGCCCCCGTTGCCGGTCGTGGAAACAAATTCCGCCCCGTTACACCCCTCACCCTGTACTGGGTCCGCCCAAAACTCCTGGCGCTCTCCTGGGTCGGTTATATCAATTACTGTTAATCCCTGGCTAGTAGGTAAAGGCAATATAAGCGGCTCATCCTTCAAGTATTGGCTCTTCTCTGCCAAGAGCTGATCTATTTTCTCTTCGTCGAATACCATTTCACCCCTTACGGGGTCCGGAACCAGTGCCTCTAATGCCCTTTCAAAACCGGCACTGACCGAATCAGTTATCAATTGGCTATCTATCCCCGGAGCCGTACCCAAATATGCCATTACTATACACTCAATCCCCAGTATTGATACCAAGAGCCACTTGCGTTTATGGCCGCTTTGACGCTATCGACTACCCCGTCAATTGCTGATTGTAGGTTGGCCGCGATCGAAGAAAGTTGTTTTCCTTTCAAATAGGCTAGTACCTCTTGATCTACCAGCAAACCAACGCGCCGGTTAATCTCCGCCTGAGTCAACCGGTCAAAATTACTCTTGTTGATCCATTGCTGAACGGAGTTGTTGGGAACTCGATAATAATTGCCATATTCCCCGCTTATGTCCGCCTTTAGAGATTGTGGCCCCGCTTGTGACGGTGCGGAGTCTACCGGATAAAATTTCCAGCCGCCCCCGTCGATATTCGACACGCCGTAGCTCTCGCCATGAGCCGGACTGTCAGCAGATAATTTATAATTATTCGGATTATTGAAATGATTCATCACTTGGGTGCGAAGCTGATTCGCTATATTCGATTCATCTATCCCAACTATGTAATCATCTAATGCCGCGCCCAGGTTGCCGTTTATATACATTTTTTTTTATAGCCCTTGTTTTTTGTTTTTTTGGTTGGGGTTGTGGTAGATAAAGGTAAACTTTAGCCCCTAAATTATTATTATTCTTTTCTTTCTGCTTTCGTGGGTTGTTCGGATTGTCAATATACATAAAAATCTTTGACAATAATCTCGCCGTGTTGGCTCAGGTCGTAACCGATAGGCTGGTCTAGCGTGGCATCTAGGGCGATGTAATTCCCATTCACCGGGGCAACGGGATAAACGTGACTAGGGCTTTTTTTGTTCTTGCCGGTGACCCGGAAAATCAGGGGCGTGTTCTCTTCGATTCCCACCCCGGAAGCTAATAACAAAGAGCCGATTAACATCGAGTAATCGTCGCAGTCGGCTACGTCGTAGCCTTCAGCGTAAAAAATAGGGCTGACAAATTGCTCCTGAAATTCTTCCCGGTAGTGGATATTCCCCTTTACCCAATTGAAAATGGTCTCAACCAAGCATAACTTGTCATCGCCGCGACAATGGGCGGTAATACTCGCCGCTTTCTGTCTTACTGGCATCTGTAATGCGGAACGTTTAGCCTGCGAGATCAGAATATTCACCCGCGAGTCGAGGTTGGAGACGTTAATTACCTCTGGTGTAACCTCGATTACATCCCCCCCAAGCGGAGAAAACCCTTCCCACTCTTCCTCTAATCGGTCAACGTCGATCGCGCGGACTGCCGCACCCAAAACGCCGTCGATTTTAGCCTTCTGCGCTGACTTTATCGCGGTTGAGATTAGTATCTTCCCGATGTCCATTGGTATTGGCCTGGGCAACGTCGATTAGTTGCTGTTTATAGTTTTGGTCCTGACAATAATTATCCAGCATTTGAGAAAATGCGGCTTGATAATTTCCTTCGTGTTGCATCAGTTCCGGAATATATTCCATTAGATTATGGGAATTGGAAAACTCGATCATGTCTTTTAGTGCTAATAGAACACGGTTAGCTGGTTCCATTGCGCCCAACATACCAATAATTCGGATACGCTTTTCGTGTAAAGTTTCAAGAGGATTGATGGACGGACCCTGGGCCGGTTGGGCTTGGCCGCCTCGTGAGTCTTTGAAAAACTCCAATGCGCCCTTGAACATCTGCATGGTCTCACTCTCTTCCTTCTTTTGCTCGGCCGGTGGTTGACCGAATTTTGCATCTGGAGCCATTGGGGCCGGTGTGACTTGCTGTTCAAACTCCTTAATCGTCTGCCATTGCTCGATTACATCTTGAAGGCCCATAGCCGAACTAGAATAAAACTCGCGATCTTTTGCCATCTCCTCTTTTAGCGCTTGAAGCTGGTTAGCAGAATCTTCCCGTTGCTGGCGGATCATTTCCAACATGATTTCGGTGTTGTCGTTCTGGTTGTCGTTCTGCCGACTCTGAAACAGATAGGGCAATAGATCCCTGGTAGTGATGGCCTCGTCTTTTTGGCCCGGCAGAGTGACGGGCGCGGCTCCGGTGCGGGTTTCATGTTGCGTCTGATCCGCTTCGACGTGGAGCCGGAAAGGGACCTGTATAAAGTGTTTTTCTGGTATACCTATATTCAGCTTCAATATCTGCACCCCGGCCGGAAGTCCTGACTTTAGATAATCTGACAGGGATTGTCTCTGCTGTTGTGAGATGTCGTATACCTCGTCAAAACTTACCGTCTTTTTAGGTTCCCAGGGTGCGCCTTTGGGCATAAATTCAAAGTTAAACTTCCACTTCAGCCCGCGTCCGTAAAATTGACCGATATTTTCTTGCAGTTCTTCCCATCCATCCAGAATCTTGAAAGCGTTTTTAAGTTCTTCTTCCTCCGATGTTAGCTTGGAAGTTTCGCCCAGTGGCTCCCGTATAGTGATTGTTTTTTCGCCCTGTGTTTTCTGCATTATCTCCTTCTCCTGGTGGGTCGTATCCTCTTGCGCCGGCCAAACAACGCGCCACTGGCCTTTCCACCTTCGCCAGTGGTTAGTTGTGACAAGATCTCTTGCCCGCTTCTGCTTTGGGTCTGGAATAGTGCGCTTTCGGCTCGTTCGTCGAGGATCGCTTTCAAGTATTTGCTGATACGGTCACGCAAAGCGCGCGGCTTGTTGCCAAATTGGGTCAATAACTCAATAGCTATCTTGTTCAGTCCTTGACCAAGTTTCCCTTTAGCCGTAAACGCGATCTGGCGCGCCCAATCGGCCGGATTATCTGAAAAATCAGGGTTGGAGGCAATGAAATCTATAGCCCATTTCAAGGCATTGACCAAGTTGTCTTCATCTTCTATCCGGCCGGCTATCCGGGCCTGTTGAATCCGAATCAACTCCGGTAACGATGATTCCAACGCGCGTCGCAAGGTTTGCGACATTGACTGTAATGTTTTTCGGTCGTCAAAAACGGTAGCGAATAAAGCATCTTCTAATACCGTCTTGCCGGTTTCGGTCAATGCGCCACTGGCCCGAAAGTATGCGCCCCGTTCGGTAGGGCTGGTGTTGAGGTTCAAAAACTCGGTGAATCGTTTGCCTTTGGAGGTAGTTAGAAACTCGCGTAAGGTTTCGCCCTCTTGCAGGGTGATAGCAGAAGCTATATCCGCCTCCGCCTCCAAAACCTTTGCTAATTCCAAACTTTTTCCTATCGAATCCAGAGCCCGAGAAATGGGCTTATTGGCAAAGCTGGCAAATAGGGCTAACTCTTTTTTGCTCGGAAGTTTGACTTCTCGCACCAATACCGGATTTTTGAATCTGTCAATAACCGCTTTGCTTAGCCCGAACTCGCGCGCTCGGTTGTAAAGTTCGGTTTTATATTGTTGATATTTCTGAGGATGATTGCGCGCGGCTTCAAAGATTGACATAGCTCTCGAATTACCGGAAATAACATAATTCTTCTCGTCCACTATGGGCGAACCTTCCGAGGCAGAAACCGAGCGTACTAATATAAGGTCTGGATCTAAGTTTTTGGCGTTTCGAATCACCGCAATCTGGTCCTGTCCTGATTTGCTGGCATAGTCTCTATCTTGCACCCCTTTCGGGTATCCGGCCCTAGCAGAGAATCCCTTTTCCGGCCGGTGGCTGGTTAGTGCGTCCTTGGCCTCGATGATTTTATACCTGGTCTCAAACTCTGACTTGCGCCCTTCCGGTACTGACGGGTGTCGATAGCGGATTGACTCGCCCCAACAGGCTGATTTAGTACAGTTTTCGGCTCTTGGCTTCGCTTTTTTGCGTTTAACGGGTCTTGGCTGGCTCTTTCCGTTGCCGTTCAGTCTGTATGCTTTATCAAGTAGTTGCTGTTTGGTGAATTGGTAAGCGTTGCACTGAGAAATTTCTAGCGGTTTCAATCCTTCACGACGCAACATGCGTTGATCTTTGTTCTCTGAATTGAACCGAATAAATCGGATCAAGTCGCACTTTCTGAGCTGGGTAAGGGGTTGCGCGGACATTATTTTACTGTAAATTTCATCATTAACAGCGATTTTATAGTGAATTTGTTACACTGGCAATAGCGCGTGTAACAAAAACGGGATAAAATCACAAAAAACAGAAAATAATGATACTTTTTCAGACTGTGGCCGGTGCGGTCGGGCTAACGCTGATTCTAACTAGATCGAAGCTCTTTACTCCGATACGGGAATCTATCGCTATTTTTGGCTGTGACCAGTGTTTGGGCTTTTGGTGCGGGCTTCTGGTCGGCTCTCAGTTCCTAGCGCCGAAGTTTTGTATCTTGTGCGCGCTAATTTCGTCCGGCTGTGGTTTTATTGCCATGCGTGAATATCCAAGAATAAGGAAGGAAAACAAAAAATTATGGGCTACTTCAAAGGAAGGCTCGGCTCGTCTGCCGATTTAAAGGGTTTGGGGTCTGGTGGTCCTAACCTGGGCTTGCCATTTGCCATCAATCCCGCCTCGATAACATTAGCCGTAACGACGGGTAAAGAATGGTACGACCAACTGGCATCGAAATTTAGCGTAGATGACTCCTGGAAGAAAATGAGGAAAATAAACAAGGTTGGGCGAGTCAATAAAAAGACAAATCTATGTAAGCGCGCGGACTGGTCCTGTCTGTCTCAATTTAGCATTATACCCGGTGAAAGACTGAACGTATTGGGCGGTAGTCAAAACTGGCTTTATGTTCAGAATATGGCCGGTGTAGTAGGCTATGTTCCTCGCGCTGACGTAACTGGAAGCGCTGAAGATATTCCATCAAAAGGATCAGGAAGCGCTGAAGGTCTACGGTCAAAAGGCGGAGGAATGGGGGCTTTGATCCCGGTCGGCTTGGCTATTGCCCTATTGAATCAATAAAATGCACTGGGAAGATATTCTAGATCAGATTTTAATCAGAGAATGTGGTCACGATCCAGAAAACCCCGACGGCAGAGTAGTCGATACTGGCGGTTTGACGCGCTTCGGCATCGCTGAAACCTCTGGCATGTCAAAAAATGAAATTGAAGCATTAACCCGCGAAACTGCGCGCGAATGGTATACGGCTAATGTGTGGCAGAAAATCAAAAAATGCCCTCCGCATCTGCATTACATTTTGGCTGATATGTGGACCAACTACGGACCACGCCGGGCGGTTAAAATCGTACAAGAGACTTGCAATAAATACGGCGCGGGCTTGGACATTGACGGTCTGTTGGGTCCGAATAGCTACAAGGCTATGGAAGAGGTTACAGTCGGTCAGGTTCGCCGCACCCGCTTCGATTGGTGCGAGAAGTTAGCCAAAAATCCCAAATATACCCCCTATTGGGAAGGCTGGAAAGATAGAATCTTGTCAGTATGATAGAAGAAACCGGGGAAAAGGCTTTCGATGCTCTGCTATCTTTTGGAATTGCCGGCATATTCTCGTTTGCCTTTTTGGTAGGTGTGTTTGCTCTGGCTAGGTTTGCCATGTCAGAAGTGAAAACCCATTTCGACCGAGTACATCAAGAAATAGCAGAACTTAACCAAAAAGTAATGGACTTGGCCGTGTTGGTGGGTAAACTGGAAGAAAATGTCATTTCTCTATTAAAAAGGTAGCGATATGTATTTAGGTCAAGGCTTGGAAGCGGGCGGAGCAATCCCCGCCTCTGTAGCCAAGTTGAACATTCTAGAAGGTAGACTTCAGGCCGGACTGATTAGTCAGGACCAATACGAAACTGAAAAATCGAAGATCTTATTCGAGGAAGGATTAACACCGCATCAGGCGGAGGAAAAGGTGAAAGATTGGAATTCAAAGCATCCGCCTGACTCACCTCTATTTAAGGTTGGTCTGCTCGGTTTTGGATCTGGGGCGCTTCTGTCGGCTGTGGGTTTGTTTCTGCTGTACAAGATTTTCGATTAGGTCTGGTGATGTTCAGGCGGTCGCAGTATCGTCTTAGCGTGTTGAAGCACCATCCTATCTCGGTTGACACCTGCCGGATACTTTTTCCGCTTTCGAAGCGGCTCCTCACATAAGCGGTTAGATTTTTTTCTGATGTTACTTGTTCGAGTTCGGCCTTCAGATCGTACAGGCTATCTAATGCTCCGTCAATTAGCCCTTGCAGTTTTTGTGTGTCCATTAGCCCACCCCCACCAATACCAGCATGACAAACGTTATCAAGCAGAAAATGAAAACCGCCACAAAAAGAATCTTGTCGATATTAAGTTTCATAAAAACGACCGTTATTTTTTTAGTGATTCTAGCGCTAAATAGGCCGAGCCAATCAGCCCGGCAGTTATCCAAAAGTTTTCACCCTCCGGTGTTTTGATGTCTTGTCTAAAACTTTCGGCCAATTGGGTCTGAGTCTTCGGGTCTAAGTCGATATTGTTGGCGGCTCTGGCGTTGCCTAACATCA
>Ga0209756_1002682_pt1 | contig 15166 bp, 28 predicted proteins | sample ETNvirenome_6_85_FD_184071 | JGI IMG/M metagenome (GOLD analysis project Ga0209756, IMG submission 184071) | Marine viral communities from the Pacific Ocean - ETNP_6_85 (SPAdes) (version 3) | ecosystem: Environmental > Aquatic > Marine > Oceanic | place: Pacific Ocean | collected 2013-06-19
CCAAATCAATACTGGCACTAGGCTTTTCCTTAAATACTTTTTCAAAGTCTTGCGATGGCATTAATGCTCCAAGTAAAAGAGTTAGCACACTTTAACCGGTGTGCCAGCGGCTTTTGTCGCCAAGGGTAAGCACCACCTAAGAGCCTGAGTGACAAAATAAACTAGTATTTCCACAAAAGAGCCACCTGTCAGATTTGAACTGACGACCGCTCGCTTACAAGGCGAGTGCTCTACCACTAAGCTAAGGTGGCTTAGATACCGCACCCATCTACTAGAGCTATGATGATATTTCCTTCCCCTTCTTTAACAGCTTTTGCAGCTGAAGGGTTTTGCCTTTCCCAGACCCTAACCGCCTGCCATCTCTCATTGGTTTCCAAAGAACCAAGGAAAGTATATTTGTAAGTGCCTTTGTTGTACGAATAGATATTATACATCGAAACTCCACTAATGCTATGTTCTCTCATGTTCCCTTCTCATATACAGCTTAACTTTCTACTACCTTCTTGTCAAGAATAAAGTACCAGAGGCGGGATTCGAACCCGCAAGGCTATAAGCCATTTGATTTTAAGTCAAATTTGTCTACCAATTCCATCACTCTGGCATAAACAGTTCTTTGTCTCTTTCTCCCAACCTAGAACTAAAGCGAATAGTTTATATCAACTGTGCCTCGCTCTTCTCTCTCTTTAGTCTGTTCGGTAGACCCTGTCAAGCATGGAGTCTCTAAAGGGAGGTATAGAGGGATTTGCTTACTCGCTTCAGATCTCTCGTTTTCCTTAATCTTTTCAATCATCCATGGTAACATGGCTAGGCCTCCGCATATGGTTCTACACTATACATCCACAAAAAATAGTTCTGCGGATCTAGCGACGGGTAATTAGAGGTTGCAATTGCATCCTCCAAGACTTTTTTGATCTCAAACAAAGTAGCCTCCGCTGCTTCAATCAGGTCTTCGTGTGTCTCGGCATTCATAAACAGTTCCTCTGTGTCTTTCATATTGTTCCCTCATTATAACTAGTCACCTCCTGGATGTCAACCCCCAAGAGCAATAATCTTCTCATCTGTCTGAAATACCAGATGGTTTATGTGATACGAATCGGTAACCCAAAGTCGTTGGCATTTTGACCTAATGGGCTTTGGTGCTTGCATGTCCGTTAGGATGATGTGACCATCAAATTTCCGCTGGTTTACCCACTTAGTCGGTGCATCAAAGCAGGTACCGCCATGACGGACCCTTTCCCACTTGCGCTTCTGCCCTTTCTTCCAAATATAAACTTGCTCGTCACTAACCTGTGTATCAAACGGCACAACCGTGAACGTCGCTAATGAACCAAGCTTGGTCAAAAAGGAAAAGAATTTCTGCAACATCTCATCGTTTACCGAGCCTGATTGGTCGATGCTGATAGCGATATTGGGATCATTCTTTGCTCTCCTGCCCGGATGGATGAATGGATATCGACGGTTAATCCTACGAATAGTAGATGTGCTGCCCGACTTACGTGAAGTGCGAATGAAGTATCGAAGGATTGCTTCTGGTGAAACTGTAACACGGTGGGCGGCTTTCCGCAAGGTTTCCCGAAGATGATATGGAACAGAGCCCCACTCTGTGGAACCCCACCTCTTTTCTGCCTCCTCGACCTTTTCTACAGCCTCTTTGATGATCCCGTCCAGCACCTTGTTCGCCACGACTTCTTCTCTGGACGTTGCCCCTTCTTCCCCTGAATCTGTGCAACCTCCCTCACCCCAAGATGAATGGTCGTCAAGAGTCTCAGGTGTCGGAGAACCCTCGGAAAACGGACCTGCCTTATCTTCTTGGTCTTGGACTAGTCGAGTAAAATAGTATTCTGCAGTTCTCCCTACCGGATACCAGGCGTAACTTCCGCGACCCGGAACACAAGCACAGTCTGGCAACTTATCGACCAAGCCACTGTTGATAGCTAAGTCAGTAGCAATATTCCACGGAAGAAGCATTTCCGGCTGCTTAGCTGGACTGAAGGGCAGACGAGTCGTCAAGTGCCCCAGAATGAGGTGTTGAAATTCGTGCATCAGAACTCCAGTCCTATGTGCTGGAGGCAAGCTCTCCATAAAGTCAGGGTTATACAGAAGAGTGAAAGTCCGAGCCTCCAGATCATACTGTATGGCAGCTGTCTTGGTGCGCTCACAAGCCCTTTTTGAAACTTGACGTGAGACTGCCCCGTAAAAGGGTTCCTCCCTCAAGAGCATGTGGCATTGTTCTTCTAAATTAAACGACAATAGTTTTCCTTATTGGATTAGAAGCTGCTATCCCATCGTAAAGACTTATTCCCATGAAAACCCCTACGTATAATTGGAATCACGGATGGCCGTGCTGCCGCCGCCAGTCTGGGTTGGCTGTACCCCAGCTGAACTAAAAGGGCTCTCAGAGAAATAGTTTGGTAGGGCGTCTTCTACATGTTTCTTGACCATGTCATCCCGACTATAACCCGAATCTCTCTCGCCTGTCAACAGAAATCTAAAGTGCTCTGTCACGGTCACCCCATTGTCATCTTTCGTCTGCATAAACTTTACCAGATGGTGCTTCTCAAACCCCTTGCTGTACGCATACACAGAATTATCCGAGTGCGTCTGAATGTGGTGCCCCGTGAGCTTGGTCCAAAAGTCTGCTGCCGATTCTGACGGCATAGAGGTAAAGTAGTTTGCCAAGTTTGTATAACACCCAGCCTCCCACTTAGGACTATCCAGCAGGGGACTGTTCCCAATCCGCTGAACCAGCGCAATGTGATCCATTAAGCTCCAGCCCTTGGTTTCTCTCCATCTTCCGTCCACAATAATATCCCGTGCTTGCATGCCCTTACCGGAGGTCTTCAGGTGCTTCCTAAATGCCATCGCCACTTCAATACCAGAAAACCCTTCTGTGATCGCTTCCACCAAAGAAAGTGCATTATCGTCACTCATATCGTATAGCTTGGCGCGCTGCAGGGCTGCATCTAGCCTTACTGTACTACGACGAGAAGGATAGACCTTCCCCGGCTCGTAGGAGCCCCGGAATTCCAAGTGTTCCGGGTGTAACTCAATGAAGGAATGCATGGTTGGGTGAACCTTGTCCTTTGCCCAATCAAGCCAGTCAAGCACTGTGGGTTCCACATCAAAAACAACCCATCGGTCTAGTTCTGCAGGGTCCAGTTCCCCAACTTGGTATTCAGCACCATATTTGCCACCATTGACAGCCGACATAATAATCGTACCAGGATGTAGAATCTTCCCAAAGATTTTTCGACTATCAGTAAGTTCCATAAGAGCCTGCTTAATCTGGGGCTGGGCCCTGTCTATCTCATCCAAGAAGAGGACGCGAGGATTCTCACAACACTCAATCAGCCAGTCAAAAGAGTTAAAGGTGGCCACCTTCGTACCCTTATCAGTGATTACAGGGTCGGAATCGGGCATCCCTACCACGTCGCCTTCCTGCATCTGAGAAGCACGCCTTTCGACCACTTCTAGATTTAGCCAATTTGCAGCCAGATAGACTACCTCCGACTTCCCGATTCCATGGCGACCACGGATCATGACAGGAAAGTTAACCGAATTGTCCTCTGTGGACAAGATGTTCTTAAGGATTTTGAAAAGTGTCTTAAAGTCCATTATTTTGACTCCTGCTTTTTCTAGTGGTCATGTGGCGCTCTTCGATGACTACTCCATACGAAAGCCCCACAGGCAAGACCAAGTACCTCTTGGCCCCTTTCGCATGACTAATAACTGGTTCTGCATCGGCTCGCAACACAAATCCACCGTTTTGGAGCTTCTTGAAGGTCGGAGATTGTGCTCCCTTTTTGGGATAAATCTTTTGTCCCACACTGAACTTGGGCTCCTTGTTGTGCGACTGCAACACCTTCAAGGCATATTTGTTAGTGCTCAAGCTCTGATACTCTCTTTTTGACGGTAGATACTTATCGTGCAAAATTCTTTTAGACAATGCTTTAAATTTTCTTGTTCCATCGCCAGTATATGCATCCTCTACCACACGAGAATAATAATAGGCCAAAACTAGAAGGTTTACAAGCTTTTTGCCAGTAAAGCCAGCCTCCCACTCCTCCATAATAGTTGTATCCTTGTATTTGTCGGAAATGCTCTGGAGAACCTCTATCTGCTTATCAGAGAGCTTACTTTTCCTTTCCAACTGATAAGAATAACTTTCCAGCATCCTCCTGTCGTAGTCAGTCAGCCACCTGTTCTCTAGTAGCTCGTTCAAGCAACGCTTAAGCTCGTCCATCCTGATCATTCTTCTTCTCCAAGGGGATTAGGTCTTTCTTGCAAAACTTAATTGGCTTATACCTCAAAGCGTAGGGGCCTGTCACATAAGCTACCCAACAATACACAGGTCCCGATTCAACCACGACCATCAACTCGTCTCTGTTCTTGAGTTTCACCAAAGTGTTTTTATTCGGCATACTCTACCTTGTTCTCACTTTTCAATGCGCTCTAATAAACCAGTTGGCGTACCATTTTCGTCTTCAATGAAAAACTCGTTCTTGGTATGTTTCACCAACTTATCGCAAAACTTGCTTTTGTCAAGATAATTGAGAGCCATGTTCTGGCTCTTATATGTTTTAACCAGTTTCCCCTTTAGGTATCGTCCATCCCACTTCCAAATCTTCCACTTTTCACTCACTCTCCACCTCCTGTTGCGGAGGGTCAATCGGCCAGACGACCTCTCCCTTCTCATTCTTGATCCAAACGGCGATGCGGAGGATCCTTCTGAAAGAAACCTCACCGCTACCCGGAAAGCCTACCCAGTAGGCATCTCGCCTACTGCCTCCCCTCTCCTCGCGCTCCACGCGAACGATGGGCGACACCACTTGACCTACACCGCGAGTGACCAAGGCCACCTCCCAACCCACCGCAGGGATGATGTCACCAACGAGGTGGACATGAGCCAGATCATGGCCGCGTAAAATACCGCCCGTCCTTCGCGCTACATTGACCTGCTCTACGACACGAGCCTTCCGTGCCAATGACCTGACCCCAGCAACGTCCAGACCAGCCGCTCGGATGACCTCGTGGAGATAACCGAAGAAGGACCGGCCCTCGTGCTTCCCACCCAAGAGAGGGTAGATCACACTCTGCGTGAAGAAGGGCCGATCCTCGTCGCCCTCATCGTACCAACCCGACTTACGCATCGCTGACACTACCGCGTCAGGAAGACCGCCCTCGGGCTTCCACACGAGGAGATCAATCAAGGCAGAGACAAGCCTGTTCGGGTGGCGATCCCCTCCGGTAGAACATGTGTGCTCTACCGGAGCCTCACATCGTGTGCATTTAAGCTCATACATTAGTTACCTCCTGCTCTGGCATTTCCACTTCCCACATCGCCTCGTCTGGCAAGTCTGGGAACTCTTTCCGCGCCGCCTCGGGACTATCGAAAGCCACGAAACACCCAACACTTCCGACAGGGCCGAGAAAGGGTCGTGTTCCGTTGATGCCCTCTAAACGCATGTCCTCCCATCGCTGTAAGAACGGGACAATTACCAAGTTAGGCATCCTTCACCTCCTGCCCTTCGGCCTTAGTCATATGTTTCAACCTGTAGTTCAGCAAGTTCTTTTCGACATTTGCTAGCTAAAGCTAGGTACCCCTTATTATCAGCAATCTTTGCATACTCTGGCAAAACCCTAAGCAGAGCTTGCTTTACTGCTTCGATAGGACCAGAGAAAGAAGTGGTATAACCAGATGGTTCTTGGAAATAGAATTTGTCTCCTCGCCATTCACATCGCCACACATCATGCAAGCACGTCATCTAATACCTCCTCAATCGCATCGGTCATCGCCGTGTAATCGTCGATCTCAAGACACACTCGTACCCTGTCCAGACTTCCCCTGAGCACAGTGACAGCCATATGGACCGGGGCCGACTGGTAGCCAGCTAGACGAGCCTCTGCGGCTTCCAGTTCGGCTTCCAGTTGAGCGCATCGTTGGCCAAGTTCCCGGTAGCCGTCGAGGCTCTGGTCAGCCGCCTTTGCGACCATGAAGGCATAGTTGGCTTCAGCTTTCTTCCGTAAGACTTTTTCGGTCGCCAACGCGTTGAGCACCTCGCCCATGTGGCTTCGGTCGCCATAGCGGTACTCCTCTACGATCTCCGCCAGTTCTTCATCTGTCATTATTCACCTCTCTCTTTCAACTGCCCATCGGACATACTTGTATACTTGATGTTTCCAATAACGGTCCCATCGATGTTTGTCAATCTCAATGCCCAATCTTTTAGCAAGTTTTCTCCCTTCTAACCAAGCATCCATCTCTTCCCTGATTATGTCTATCCTACTGAGCTGTGTTCTGCCATCCTTATGTACGTCAGGGTAGATGTCTTTAAAGCCCGGTTCTCTTCTCAGTATAAGGTGCCCAGCTTCATGAAGCAAGCAGTAAAGTTGAATTTCTTTTTTATGAGTCGTGTTGATGCCAATACAATCCGCGTCATAATAGTAAGCATCTTTCTCGTCTTTGCCCCAAACAATGATAACATCATATTCCGTTAAAAGATATGCTTCCAGGAACTCTAAGTCTTCCATTCATAGGGCACCTCATGGTAGTAATCCAATATCTTCTTTCTTAAATCAAAGGCTCTCGGAAGAGGTCCGCTGACAGCGTCTCCTGGGACCACATAGAGCGTGCCATAGGGGCAATCCATTACCCCAGGCCCCACAAAGGTTCTACCTACCCCAGAAGCACCCTTTTTGAGCCCCAGAGGCGGGTGGTCAACCCCTACAACATATAGATAGTAATTGTCCCCCATATAGTAATTAGGCCCAAAAAAGCGTTTCTTCAGGCCAGACTTCTATTCTGGGAGTCCCGACCTCATCCTAAGGTAGCAAGCTTTAACCATATCATTGATTCTGTCCAGGGCCCCTGAGCGTTTCAGCACTTTAAATGCTAGGTTTTCGTTTGAATACTCGCCGTCCCCTTCTAGGCCAGCTTGGCGAAAGTTCTTTATCTTTGAGCGCAGCTTGGTTCCAAAACGATAAGCTTCTTTATCCTCGCCGCTGTCATGTAACTCTTGCAAGGCTTCAATCTCTCCCATCTTTTCACTCACCTTTTTGGTAACCCCCTCGTAGTCGATTGTCAATCCTTCACGGCTTGGCTTAGTTACCCAAGAGGCCTTCATAACAGAGTATGTCGCAGACGGTATACGTTCATCTTCAGTATCTTCCACATAAACCTCAACATCGTGTCCTGATAGCATCAACGTCCGAGTTGCATTCCACTTAGACTTGGCGAGCTTAAAATACCGTTCCAGCAATCCCTTATCTACACTAATGGCCCCAAAATCCAACACTATGTGCAAGTCAATATCCGAATACCTAGAATAGTTGTAGCCCGCCATAGATCCAACAAGTAAAAGTTCTTTCATGTCCACTTCTAGATCAAGGTACTCCAAGAAATCATACGCCACTTGAAGTAGCTGGTCCCCGATCTCTTCTCGAAGAAGTTCTCCCTCCCACAAGGTTGGAGATAAACCCTCTTTTGGTTCTAGTTCAGAAAAATCTATATCTTCCCCCAGGATCTCCTGGAGGCTTTCAAACCTTAGCCTATCGGTCCCAGCCCTTTTCATTTTGCCGCTAAATGGGGCACCAGTGCCTAAATTCTTGTGACCCCCTTTCGTTGTGTAGATATCGTTTTTACGACGTTGTCGCTTATACCTCTTTTGTGCTGCACTCTTGAAAGGGGTAGGTTCCCTAGCTTCTTTCAGGACCCTTTTATAACTGCTCCATGCCCAATCGTCAAACATGACTATTTTTCTCCATTCTTACTATAAATAGTCTAAAACTCCTCTTGTCGGCCATCAGACCATGTAATAAGGGTCTTATTTGAAGGGTGCGGATTCACATGGACTCTCTTGAAATCCTCAATATTCTCAAAGATTGCTATCGAGCCCTTTGGGAACGGAGTTAGCCAGTGAAGCACTACTTGTCCCGTCGCATATTCTACTCCCTCAACTACTACCCCTGTTCCTGAAATCCCTGTCTCGTCAGACTGGCGGCAGATCGTAAAGGTCTCGATTCCTCGTGGTGCCAACTTCGGGGAGGGCTTAGGCCTCAGATCCTCAGGGCTCGTTTCTACTGTCTCTACTTTGTCTTCCATAGTATTAGGCATCTCCAATTGGTTTCATGTTCCGCAGAAGCTCATCTTCTATTGTCTGTCTTAACGCAGACTCCAATCCTTGTCCAATTGAATTCTGCGATTCTCTTTCTTCATCAAGCATAAACCAGAGTGAAGTATTCTCATCCAACAACTCCCTGTTCTCGGTTCTTAGTGATTCATTCTCCTTAATTAGAGATTCAATCATTTCATCCAATGTTTTCTCAGTCATTTTTGGCTCCCTAATTGTCCAATAAGTGAATCAATCTATCAATTTTCAATTTACTTATCGGAACTGCAATCACCACATCCTCAACAACCTGTGGAATTGGGCCGAAAGCCGTCCCAACATCTACAGCTGACAAGATTCCCACAATCCTACCTCTTTGGTCTAAGATCACTGAACCCGATGCTCCACTCCATGCATATGAATGCAGTAACATATTCCCCCCGCTCTGTCCACTAACGTGACCCATAATTGTCACATTCTGGTACCCGTTGGGAAATCCGGTGTATATGACTTCCTCTCCGATCCCTGGTTTAGATGTTGTCCATGATAATGGTTGCCTACTAAACATGCCTTCAATCTTCAAGACGGCTATGTCTGTGACCTCGTCCAAATAGACCACTTTGGCCATTATGGCCTCTTCACCAGAGACCACCATGGCTACTGGAGTTTCTACAACAACATGTGCGGCGGTTAATACGAAGTGCTTCCCTTGGTACGTCACATAGGCCCCTGAGCCCCCTACTGCCACTCCTGATTCGGTGTGGGACCTCACTTGGACAGCCGAGTCTCTGCTCATCCTCACGGCTCTCGACACCCCTCTGGCTACGTGCTCGTATGTATTACTTGTTGCACTTACCGCTCGCGTGTTACCTGGTGTCCCACAACTCACCAATAACATGAAAATGACTGCTGCTACCTTTAAACCTACCATATTCTTGTTCCCCCTATAGTAATTAGGAGAAACAATACCTATTTCCTACTCAAAAGACTCAGTGCGCACAAAATGACGTAACATCTTGTAATACTCTTCACTAAAGCCCTGCTTGTAGTCCGAGATCTCGTCATACGGCACCCACCTGAAGTCTCTGTGCTCTGAGGATAAAATAACCTCCCCGGTAGGGATCTCTGATACATAAAAAAACGTGGCTGCGCTCTTGTTCTTATTGTAGCAACTGTGCATGTACCATTGATCGACTAAACGAAGTTGGGTCTCTTCTTCAGTTTCGCGAGCAGCTGCCTCGTGGATCTCTTCACCCTCCTCAACATGTCCTCCTGGCAAGTCCCAGGACCAGGGACTAGTTTCTGTAATTGCACTTTCGCTTCGTGCAAGCAGCAAAATTTTTCGTTCTCTCGTAATAATAACCTTACAAATTTCCCTAAAACTCATCATAAAACTCCTAAATTATAGATAATACTTCTCTGGGCGCAACTCTTTCCCAGCATTTACCCGAAATAAGCTTAAAACTTCTTCTACCACATAGATTAGTGCTTCAACATCGAACTTCGCTGTGTGCCACCCATCTACATTAAGTCCTAAACTGTGTGCCACTCTGCCAAGCTTTAAGGAAATCTTTCCCGTCTTTTTACTCTGCAGGCCTTTTCTGATTTTTCTCATTCTCAATATATGTTGACTCTCCTCTTCTGTCAACCATCGATGCTTATATTTCTTGGCTTCTGTGGCGACGAAGGCAGGAAAATATTTCCTCATCACCCTTAAGGTATCCAACACTTCATACTCATCATAAGGGCTTATATCGATGGTTGGATCATCCCTATCGATATATAGGTTTTGCCTAGTATTCAGGTATCTAAGGTCAAACGAAGAGTTGTGGGCAACCAGCAGTGGATCTTCGTAATTCCCTAAAAAGTCTAATAGGCCGTTAAGTACTAACTCTTCTTCTAGGTATTGACGATTCTTTATTGGCTCCCCATAGTTAGTCATCTTCATGAGGTCACGATAAGATAGGCCCTTCCCTTGATAAGGCTGACTTAACCTAAGTCGAGTTACCGATAGTAGTTTGGACTTTTCGTGGTAAGAGCCCAGTTCGGTAAACTTATCTCCCCTCAGTTTTACTGCTTTTGCAGCGATCTCGGTCAGCTGGTGCTTATTGGGGTTAAACCCAAGCGTCTCCGTGTCTAGAAAGACCCACACTCTATCCCGATGCTTTTCGAAAATGTCTAGAAACCCATCGGTTGTTATGATATCACTCATTAAATTTCCGTAAAGGATCGCCAGTTAATGCCATACACCTTGCACCCTGGGATACCTTTCATCTCTAGTTCACTATTAATTTGTCGTACAAGGACCTCATAAATGTAATTCTTATTTGGCATCCCTCTGGTATTGAATTTTATCGTGACCTCGCACAGCCAATATGAACCCCTATCCCCGATTGCCTTCTCCTGCTTCAGGGTTGTTACTCCCATGATAGCCCGAATTTTGCCGAAGGCCTGGCGAACATCAATATTCGCCTTCTTATCAATCTTGATAATGAGGGTGACCTTGTAATTCCGGAACCCTTCACGAGACTCTACTTCCTGTAGGCTTAACTCTTCATAGTCAGGTATAGAGTTCCTGAAGTTTTTCATTATTTCTTTCATTGTTCTCCAGCCTTGCTTAAGGTAACCTAACTAGTCTCCCCTGTCAAGCTTCCCCCATCTCTGTAATTAGAATAGTAAGAAGTAGTGCCTCGCATAACTCGTAATTTGTATAAATCGTAAGCAGCTTTAGCATTAACAGGTCCAGGTCTCGGTCTTTTAAATCGATATAGTTTGCCTTCTGTAACATCGTGCGCCCCCCCACACATAAATAGTAGGGAGGCTCCTCTAGCCCTTGAGTAATCTTCGTTGATTCGTAGTGATTCGATGACTCAACAAGGCTGGAGACCCGACGACAGTCATGGGCCTACCCATGCGGCCCTCTAAGAACGAGAACTTTGCTTGAGGTGTCAGCCCATCAGGGTAGCTCGTACCATAAGGATATTCAGTTGTCCTAATGGAAGTCACGTCGCTTGGGTTTACATAGACTTCACGCAACATAGGCTTCTGCCGTTCTGGGCAGATTATCAACTCAACTAGTTTTATCATTTACCACTCCCCTCTGGCCAAGATTGCTCTTCATGGGAAGACCCAAGTGGGGTCCCCAGTTCTGTGTCTTGCGGCTCTGTGTCTTGGTTGAGCATCTCAATGTAACTAGCCATTATCTGATCTAATTCATGCAGCCTAATATCTGCATTGCGTAAAGTCTCCCTAGCAGAGAAAATTTTGTTCCTCGCCTCGGTAAAGTTCTTCTCCTCAAGTGCTGCCTGGATTTCGTACATGTCTACATCGAGATTCATAGATTCGCTCTTTATAATTCTCATGACCTCTTTTGGGATATCTCGCACACTCACAGAGTAAGTAATATTAGCTCTCATTTAGTCCTCCACGATAGCGTAACCGCTTGTGATCAATGCTCCAACGGCAGACGCCGCATTCTGCAAGGCACAACGAGTTACTTTCGTAGGATCTATAACGCCTTCTTCTAGCATGTCAACGATTTTATTCTTAGTGAAGTCCCACCCAGAGTTCCCCTTGGCTCGCTTAACTTTTTCGAGAATAACATCGGCACTCTCACCAGCATTTCTCGCCATCTGTCGAATAGGTTCGCAGATTGCATCGTAAACAATGTTTTTGGTACTCCCTTTGGCCGACCTTGGCGCAACTCTCACTAGGGCGACACCGCCCCCTGGCACAATCCCCTCTTCTCGGGCTGCTCTGACTGCCTCTAAGGCGTCCTCAATTCTATGTCGCTTCTCTACCATCTCAACTTCTGTTGCGGCCCCCACACGGATCACAGCGATTCCAGCAGCAAGCCTGGTGATTCTCTCTTGAATCCTTTCAGCCTCATTCATAGACTGTGTCTGTGAAACCTCTACCTTTAGTGCTCCAATCTGCTTATCAATTGCTTCATGGTCTCCTTTCCCGCCAACAATGGTTGTAACTGCTTTAGTGATATCAATCTTCCTAGCTTGTCCAAGGTGGGCCAGAGTGACTTCCCTAAGCTTTAAGCCAGCGGATCTTGTCACATATGAGGCACCAGTGGACAGACACAAGTCTTTAAGAATGTTTCTACGCTCTTCTCCATACTGTGGAGCCTTTACCGCTGCAACCTTCATCGTGCCCCGAAGACTATTCATGATCAAGGCGGCTAAAGCCTGTCCTTCAATCTCTGAGGAGACGATCACAAGTGGTCGTCCCTCGCGTGCTACCACCTCCAGAACCGGCAAGATGTCGTCTACCTTATCAATTTTAGTGTCTGCGACAAGTACAAAAGCATCTTCGTAAGTCACAGCTCCGCGTCTCTCGTCAGTAATAAACGATGAGGAGGCATATCCTGCGTCTACTCGAAAACCTTCTACAAGGTCCAAAGAAGTCTTGAGAGACCTGGCCTCTTCAACTGTAATAGACCCATCCTTTCCGACGCTCTCCACTGCTTTGGCGACAAGATCTCCGATCTCTGTGTCGTTATTGGCGGAGATCATTGCAATATGGCGAACATCCTCAATACTAGAGATTGGCGTAGAGAGGTTCTGTAGCTTCTCAACGATCTCTTCAACTGCCTGGTCGATCTCTCTCTTAACTTGAATTGGGGCATGACCTGAGGCGATTTGCTTGTGCGCATTCTTGTAGATTGCCCTAGCCAGTACAGTAGCAGTGGTAGTACCATCACCAGCTTGCGCATTTGTCATACGTGAAGCCTGTTTGATGACCTGTGCTCCCACATTTTCAAATGGATCTTCAAAGTCTACAAACTCAGCAACCGTGACCCCATCTTTTGTTACTACGGGATTCCCGCCTTTCTTTTGCAAAATAACATTTCGCCCTCTCGGGCCCAAAGTAGAAGCTACATTGTTAGCGAGCTTGTCTACCCCAGACATCAACTTCTTCGTTAGTTCCTCTTCTGCACAATAGCACTTCATCAATCCTCCAAATATTTATATTCTATTAAACGAACTTGGGCAAAGTCAAGACACCAACTGAGTGGCCTCGCAAGCCAGCATCCCCTACCCAGGACCCGCTATCAACACGATAGCCATGTCTAAGGCTGCTCTGAGCAATGTAGACAACTCCGTCCATACCCATATAGGCTAGATAAGTATGGCCACGCGACTGCTTATCCACTACCTGGTCATCCTCCCAGCCTGTTTTCTGTAATTCCAAGCCCGACCATCTTTGTATAACATGCCATCTGCCAGCTGTCAAGCCAGGAGCCTCTTTTTTTACTTCTTCGCAGTATTCCATAGTTCCGCCCATCTTTTCTTTGATGGCGGTTAGGGCACTCCATGCATGCTCTCTATCGTAGACGTTCGCCTGTTCCCACCAGCCTGCGTCGTAGCGATAATAATCATTCATATGCTCACCTTCAATGTCATAAAGTAACTCCAGTACCCACATGGCACAGAAGGTACAACAAGGCAGGTTTTCCTCAGTGACTAACTCTCCTAGGGGGGCACCGTGTTTTAGGATCTCCCATCCTTTACCTCTGACATCTATTTTCATATCGTATCTCCCTAAAAAACTTCGTCAGCAATTCCCACCTCAACCGCTTCTACTGCTGATAGGTAAATGTTCAGCTTCTTCTTGAGAAGTTTACGAAGATCCCTCTCGGTAAGGCGGGTCTCTGCTACCAATGCTTTGATATAAATATCTTGAATTTTCTTAATCTCATCTACCTCATTCAAAATCTGGTGCATCGAGCCCGTCGAACCACCAATCACTGAGTGAATCATGACTCGACAGTGCTTGCCAATCCGTCGCTTACCCTTGGTACCAGCAGCCAACAACAAGACCCCTGCCGACATAACCTTTCCAATACCACAGGTAGAAATCGATGAGACCCCTTCGCCTTTGATCATTCTCATGATATCGTACAGCCCGAACATCTCATCTGCATTCCCACCATTCGTCGAGATATAAAAGTCGATGTTTGGCTTCAACTCTTGCAGCAACTCTTCGGTAGCCTCTTCTTCCGTTAATGACATAACTGCATCTAGATACTCTGTTGTTTGGATATCTCGTAGCAACAGAAAGGAAGACAGGATCTCATTGGCAGACTCTTCTGTCAGGTCGCCCACTAGTCCAACTGTGCTGATCAATTGGGGCTTAGTAGCTTCGGACTCTGACTCACGCATATGTTCTTCACCTTCCATAACTTTGTCATCATCTCCGTACATTCGTGCTCCTTTTAAAGTATCTTAACTAATCACCCAGCTTTGTCAATAAAAAAGCCTTGCGATAGGCAAGGCTTTTTTTGTAAACTATTTTATCTAGTCCCTACTTTCGGGACTTCATAGCTGCGCGAAGCCGCGCAGCCACTCGTCGGGTGACCTCTTGGACAAGTTCGTCCTCATCAACCACTTCGACCTCGTCGAGAAGTTCTTCGTCTTCCTCTTCGTCCTCTTCTTTGACCAAGCCAGATCCACCGCCACTTTGACCAGCGATCCCCGCCACCTTGACCTTCTTCCTGCGATGGTCAGCGTGAGTCTTAGCACCAGTGTGCTTATTTCCGCCACCCTTGGTAAGGTCCTTGCTCTCCATCATGGGCTCCTCTTCATCTTCCATGGGTTCATCCATGTCCATTTCAGGCTCTTCCATGGGCTCTTCCATGGGCTCTTCCATGGGCTCTTCCATGCCCATGTCGCCACCAGCAGCCCCCCCGGTAATCTTTTCCAGCACGGGTATTGCCGCTGCGAGTGCCGAGCGGTCATCTTCAGTGATCTCAATCTCTTCCGCATCCTCATCCATGTCCATTTCAGGCTCTTCAGCGTCCATGTCGGGACCCACGTCTTCCAGTGCCTCGTCTTCCAGTGCCTCGTCTTCCATAGGCTCATCGTCCTGGTACATGCCGTAGTCGCCTTCGGCAATAAAGTTGTCTGACAGGGCTCCAGTGTTTGCTAGCGTCATGAAGCGCCGAACAGTAGCCTCCTTCAGAAGGGATTTCTTACTCATAGTGTCTATCTCCTATAAAATAGTTTACATGTATAAATAGTATTTGTGCCGCAAAAAGCATATTTTAT
>Ga0209756_1002684_pt1 | contig 15158 bp, 24 predicted proteins | sample ETNvirenome_6_85_FD_184071 | JGI IMG/M metagenome (GOLD analysis project Ga0209756, IMG submission 184071) | Marine viral communities from the Pacific Ocean - ETNP_6_85 (SPAdes) (version 3) | ecosystem: Environmental > Aquatic > Marine > Oceanic | place: Pacific Ocean | collected 2013-06-19
GATGGAAGCAGTTCTGGACAACTTGACCAGAATGGAAGTAGTACTGGGTATTACTTATATGTAGAATCTAGTTCACCAAATTTTAATAGTGATTTTGATCTATGGTCACCACCTTATGACTTATCAAATCTTTCACTTCCAGCATTTACCTTTTGGTATAGTATGTATGGTTCTACAATGGGAACCTTATCAATACAAGCTAGTGGAGATAATGGGAAAACTTGGTCAAGTGATTTGAACTATACCTTACCAGACCCTAACGCTACAGATTTAACTGGAGACCAAGGGATGACCTGGCAACAAGGATTCATTGATTTGAAATCTTATACAAATGAAACGCAATTAGTAATAAGATTCAGTGCAACCACAGGTTCTAGTTACTATAGTGATTTTTGTATAGATAATGTCCAAGTAATGGATATGGCATCTACAGGAATATCAATTGGTGGAGATATAGATTTATCAAGTAGTGTATTTGATCAATCCGGATTAACTGTAACAATTATAGGATCATCTCCGGTACTAATCACAAGTAATAGTAATCAATTTAATAATCTCGTTATTAATAATAGCGGAGGAGTAACTCTTGGTGATAATTTAGATATTGAAAATGTTCTTACTCTTACTAAAGGATGTATTAATGCATCTGGTAATTTAGTAATTGTCAGAAATTCAAGTGCAAATTCACTTATGGGAGGAAATTCAACATCGTTTATATATGGTGGAGATTTAAGAAGGTATACGGCGCCTAATACAGGAACTTATGCTTTCCCAATTGGACAGGGTTCGGGTCCTACTAATTATTTTAGAGCAGATTTGATTAATAATCTTATGAACCTGCCTGGAAATAATGATTTTGTCCAAATGAGTGTAGGTTCAATAGTTGAAGGAGGCACCAATCAAGATGGGTATCTAAATACTTCTCAAGATGGAACCGAAATCACTCATGTCAATGAAAATGCAATTTGGACAATGACACCAAGTATGGGTGGAGCATTTTTAAGTGGTAACTATGGATTGAATTTTTACATAGAAAATCTATCTGGATTAATTGATAATAAATTTACTATTGTAAAAAGACCTACCGGATCTACTAACTATAATGAATGGGATACTTTTGATGGTTCAACTACTATTCCTGCAGGAGGATCAGCAGGAAGAACAGTAGCAAGTGGATTTGCTCAGAAGTTAGGATTTACTTCCTTTTCAGAAGGTGGGTCAGGCGGAAGTAATGATCCATTACCTGTCAGCTTGTTATACTTTACTGCGGAAATAATTACAAACGAACATGTTAAATTACAATGGGAAACCGTTAGTGAACAAAACAATGATCGTTTTGAAATTGAAAGAAGTAGTGATGGTATCATTTATGATATAATTGGAATAGTGGATGGAAATGGTAGTACTAATGAAAGCATTACTTATATCTTTAATGATAGATTTCCATCAACTGGATTTAATTATTATAGATTCCGTCAAGTAGATTATGATGGTAACTGGGAATACAGCAATACAGTAGCTGTTAAGTTATTAGACGAATCAGATATTCCTATATACATTTATGATATTATAGGAAGGAATGTCTATATTGGTGTAGATTATTTACCCCAAGGCATTTATATCTTTCAATATGAAGATGGTAGAGTAGAACGGATGTATATTGATAATAGAAATCAATGATAGAGTTTAAGGAGTTCTCCTTAAGTTAGTTCTTAAGGAGATCTCTTTTTTTTTATAATTAAGAATAAACATATGACACAAGAAGATCATGAAAATTACTTGAATTTTGCAATGATAGATGCATACGATTTAGTTACAGAAACAACAAATCCATGGCCTAAACATTTTTCCAAAAAAAAGAAATTAGAGTTATTAACTGGATTTATTGGTTATTGGACATCATTAGAAGAATATGAACGATGTGCTGAGTTACATGATCTTAAAGCACAAATAGAACAAGAATCAAATAAAAACTAGCCTGTATTATGTGGAATACGAACAGTACCTACGATATTAAATTTAACTACATATACATTAAAGATGATGAGAACAAAGAGACGGAAACGTTTACATTTGTATTTACTGGATGATGATAAGAATACATTTGAACATGTTATATCAACTTTAATGACCAGTTGCAATCACAATTATTATCAGGCCCATCAATGTGCTAATATTGTACATACAAAAGGTCGTATAGAAGTTAAATCTGGATTCCCACCAGAAATTTTTGCTTTATATTTGCAATTAGCACAACAAGGATTAAATGTAGAATTAAGGAAACGCAAATTATGAATGAAGTTAAAAACGTTTTTGTATTTTTAATATTTTGTTTTATATGTCTGATTGTTACGGCAAATTGGATAAATACTAAAACAGAAGAATTTCAGCATGAAATAGAGAAAATGCACCAAAAATATGATACATTGTTGTTTGAACGAGATTCTTTAGAATTAATATTAGATTCGTTACCATTGGGGCATCCATTAGATTCAATTAAAATTAATGAAGGTTTTGGAATTAGGAGAAATCCAATAACAAACCGATGGAATTGGCATCGTGGATTAGATTTAAAAGGAACATATTCGGATACAATTTACGCTACTGGTTCTGGTCGTGTAATAAAAGCAAACCGCCATGGCGGTTACGGCAGATGTATTATCATCAAACATAAAGGCGGGTACAAGTCTCTTTACGGTCATATGAATAAATTATTTGTTAAATGGAATGATGAAATTAAAGATGGCCAACCTATTGGAACAGTTGGTAGTACCGGATTCTCAACCGGACCTCATTTACATTATGAAATTAGTAGATACGGTAAACGAACCGATCCTTTAATCTATATAATTAGTTAAAAAAGCTTACTTTTCTCTAGGAATTACGAGATCTTTTCCTTATCTTTATTATTATAAAGAAAGAAGAAATAACAATTAAACTCACCATGATGAAAGAAAACCTTAAAAGACTCCAAGAATTTGTTAACCGAATGAAAGCTACATCTTCCTTAAATGAGAAGAAAGTTATTATAGAATCCATCAAAAACGATGAATTCATTACAAAGGCTTTAAATTACACATATGATCCTTATAAGAAGTATTATGTGACTAGCAAAACCTGTAAAAAGAACCCAGAACTTACCAGTAAGATAAAGAATCATTATCCGGATGATTTATTCTTTAGTTTAGATATGCTAAATGATAGAGTTACCACCGGTCATGCAGGAATAGATACCGCTAATACATTAGCCAATTCATTTCCAGAATTTGCAGATCTTATTTATTCCATAATTGATAGGAACCTTGAAATTAGAGCTTCTGAATCAGTTATTAATAAAGTTATTCCAGGATTAATTCCAGCCTTTAATGTTGCGCTAGCAACCAAATATGAACCAAAGTTTTGTGATTTTGAAAATGAAACATGGTTTGCATCTAGAAAATTAGATGGTGTAAGATGTATCATTAGAAAAGAAGGCAATACAGTTAAGGCCTATTCTAGACAAGGAAATGAATTTACTACCATTCAGAAAGTATTGGATGATGTTGCAAAGATACCAGGTGATTTTGTTTTAGATGGAGAGATTTGTATGATGGATGAGAACATGAATGAAGATTTTCAAGGCATCATGAAGCAAATCAAAAGAAAAGATCATACAATTGAAAATCCAAAGTATATATACTTTGATTGCTTAACATTGGAAGAATTTGATAGCAAATCAGGAAGTACAGATTTATTTTGGAGATTGGATAGAATATCAACCGATTATTCCATATACAATACTTTACAAATGATGGACCAAAATAGAGTTGATGATGTAGAACATTTAGCAGAAATGATTGCTGGTGCTGAGGAACGTGGTTATGAAGGTATTATGTTAAGAAAAGATACAGGATATGAAGGTAAAAGAACTAAAAACCTTTTAAAGTGCAAAAAATTCTTTGATGAAGAATACAAAGTATTGGATGTAGATTTTGAAGACCATAGAGTTATTAGAGAAGGTCGTGAAGTTGTAATGCCAATGTTAGCTAATGTATGGATAGAACATAAAGGTTATAAAGTTGCTGTTGGTTCCGGATGGAGTCAAGAACAAAGAATTAAGTATCAATCCAATCCAAAAGAAATTATCGGTAAAACAATTACCGTTCAGTACTTTGAAGAAACTAAGAATCAAGAGGGTGGAATAAGCCTAAGATTTCCTACCGTAAAGCATGTTTATGAAAACGGTAGGACCGTATAAAAAAGATTTGGTTATTTGAAATATTTTCAATATATTATAAGGATATGAGTTACGTTGAAGAAATCTTATATGAAGCTTTGGAATTAGGTATCCGTATAAAAGTTATTGAAAGAGTAGGCACATTACAGATAAAAAATCCGCATGGCCAGCTGAATGACTTATATGAGCAAGCATTTAAAATCGAAAAACAAATAAAAGAAAATGAAGACAAACATAATAGTTAGGTTACAGACAGAAGGATTACATAATTGGCCAGATGCTAAGAAAAAGATTCCTGAGGTTGGTTTCCTGTCAGATATGCATAGACATATATTTCATATTACAGTTAAAAAATCTGTAACTCATGATTATCGAGATATAGAATTTATAATGTTTAAACGAAATATTGAAGATTATCTTAGAAAAAAATATTACAGAGATGACTATAGATGTCATTTCTTTGGTGCGAAATCATGCGAAATGATAGCAAAAGAATTATTAAAAGAGTTTCATTGTAATTATGTCTGTGTTATGGAAGACGATGAAAATGGAGCCGAAGTATATTTATAATTGACCGTTAGTATCTATATTAGCTACTCAGCGAGACGAGGGTTCGAATCCCTCCACCTCCACTGATAAGGTTTATAGTGGTCGGCATACCAAAGCAGAGCTGGAAACATTAACAATGCTACTCGGGTCGACTGCCACCACTACAATATGGGGGTGTCTGGAATTGATCGGGAGATAAGGATATGGAGAGGTTAAACGCAGCAACTGGCGAACATGTTGACTTTGCAATGGCGGCCTAAGGGCCCCCGGAGCTGACGGCTACAAGGATTACGTCGTAAAATCCTGGGAGGGATTCCTTTATGGAGCCTGGGTGGGTATAAAATATTAAGAGTTATGTCATTTAAATTAGGAGAAGGCCGAAAGGCATTTAATATTACCGAAAATGAGTTACGGTATTCCATGGAGAATACAAAATCATGTTGTGAAGCAGCTCGGTTTTTAAATATTTCATACGATACATTTAAAAAATATGCCAAGATGTATATTGATAAAGATTCTGGCAAAACATTGTTTGAAATACATAAAAATCAACGAGGCAAAGGAATTAAGAAATCTGGTCCTAGGATGCGTGGACGATATGGCTTGTTAGATATATTAGAAGGAAAATATCCAGAATACAGAGCACATAATTTAAAAGGTAGATTGTTACGAAATAGTGTCTTTGAAGAAAAATGTGAAAATTGTGGTTTTGAAGAAAGACGGATTACCGATTATGTAGTTCCTTTATTATTAGATTGGATTGATAGTGATAGGACCAACCATAAGCGTGATAATTTAAGGATGCTTTGTTATAATTGTTATTTTGTTTTGGTTGGAAATCCTATAGGAAATAAGCCGAAAGATTGGCACGGATATTAAGATTTTTTTAATATTTTGATATTTATTAATGAAGTGGATGTTAAAAAACGGGTAGATGAACTACTTGTACATAAACGGGAGATTGCAAACCAACTAAAAGATCTTCAAGAGAAATGCACCCATGATAATCAAGTCTTAAAATCCGTTCCGGAATCAAAAAATTCAAGTTCCTTTTCAGTGCGCTGGGTATGTGTTGATTGCTATACACATGTCAGATATCCAACCTCGGCTGAACTTACAGAATGGAAAGATGAGTAACAAAGCTAACTTTTCTCTAGGAATTACGAAATCTTTTTCTTATCTTTATATTATAAAGAAATAAAAATTAACCATTAAACACCATAAAAAATCATGAAAACTAAAACAACTTACGTTTACACAGTAGACCTCGGCTTTGGCAACACCAAAGATTACGAATTCGAATCTCATAAAGCATTTGAGAAATTTGAAGAAGATGCTAATATAACCGGAAGGTTCCATAAAGCAGTTATAACCCTAGTTTAACCTAATTATCATGAATATATTATATTTACATGGTTATAAAAGTAGCTCGGGTTGCGAAAAAGTTAAATGGCTCCAAGGAGAAGGTCATCATGTCGTAAATCCTCAAATAAATTATGACGATAAAAGATGTTTTCTGAAATTATTTGAGTTCATGTCAACTCCTATTTCTATGTTTTACTACCAAAAAATTGACCTTATTATAGGTTCAAGTATGGGTGGTTATTTTGCTTATGAATTAGGAAAACATTTTGATATTGAAGTTATTTTATTTAATCCAGCATTTGATAGTAGACCAGTTGAACCTGAAATGGAAAAGCCTGGACAATGCGATCCACTTGTAACTTTAGCGGTCGGCGAAAATGATACCGTAATTGATTATGAAGACACCTTAAAATATTTGGATGAAAATGCAGCTTGTTTCTTTCGACCTAATTATTTTAGAGGAAAGCATGGTCATAGAACACCAATTGATTTTTTTAAGAAAGTATTTTATTTTAGTAACTCTATAAAACCAACATCATGATAAAAGAAATTATTAATTATATTAAAGAACAACCGTACAAAGCATTGGCAGATATTTTATTTGTTCTTGGCATATTTGCATTAACATATGGCATCATTACATTAAGTGCTATAATATTTAGTTACAATGGCTGTTAAACAAATAAGAAAGTCTGATATTATTGCAATGATTGCAGAAGGAGTGATGAAGGTATCTCAGTCCCGGGATGATGACCGGGATGGATTTAAAAGAGCCAAAGTTATATATGATGATTATATGCAACCAGAAATTAATCTACAAAGGCCAGTATGGCTTTCTAGATGTGAAGCTTGTGTAGGCAATGGTCAGTTATTACATGCCGTTAAAATATTTAAAACGCGTCAGGAAAATTATAAGCCTTCATTAAGAGAGGCCAAAGATGCTGTATGGAAGTATAAAGAAACCGGTAATTGGGACCATTGGGCATTTGATCATACCGATGTTATTGCGAATACAATTAGTAAACAAAGTTAAGAAAAGTCTAGGACTTACGAGATTTTTTTCTTATCTTTATATTATAAAGAAATAAAAATTAACCATTAAACACCATAAAACCATGAAAAAATACATTTATTTAAAGCCTACCTTTAAGAACGGTCAGTTATATGCTTTAGACCTAGACGGAAAAGATTACACTAGAGTTGTAAGAGAGCATATGTTGAATTTGGCCAAAGCAAACGACCAAAGTATTCAATATGATCCTGAAGCCGGAAAATGTTACCGAAAGCCGTTGGAGATGTTTGACGAACAAACGCCAGCAAAGCCTGAAGTAGCTACGGTTGATACCATTTCAGAAGATCCAGTATTGGCATTTATTCATTCTTCATACGATTTGAAGCCTGAAGTTTTGAAAATGCCTGAACTTAAGTGGAAGTACTTGATTCGTTCAGCAGTTAGAGGCAAAAATATTATGATGACCGGAGCAGCCGGATCTGGAAAAACGATGGCCGCCAAGCATTTAGTAGATGCTTTGGATCGACCACATTTCTATTTCAACCTAGGGGCCACTCAAGACCCCAGGTCGACATTAATTGGAAATACTCATTTTAAAGAAGGCGCCGGAACATTGTTTTGCGAGTCATTATTTGTTAAAGCCATCCAGACCGAAGATTCCATTATATTATTGGATGAAATTTCAAGAGCACATCCAGAAGCTTGGAATATATTGATGACGGTTTTAGATGAAGGCCAGCGTTATTTAAGATTGGATGAACAAGATGATTCACCAACTATTAAAGTAGCTCCCGGAGTTACCTTTGTTGCAACCGCAAATATTGGAAATGAATATACCGCTACCAGATCTATGGATAGGGCCTTAGTCGACCGTTTCATTATTGTTGAAATGGACCTTTTGAATATGGATGAAGAAGCAGAGCTTTTAAAGGAGTTACATCCTAAATTGACTTCGGACCAGTCTAAGACAATAGCTGAAATAGCTTCAATAACCAGAAGTGAAGTTAAAAGTGAATCACCAAAAATTACCAATTCCATTTCAACCAGGCTTTCAGTAGAATCGGCAGGATTGATGGAAGATGGATTTACCTTAGGTGAAGTTGCGGAAGTGACCATTTATCCATTTTTTGATGATGATGGTGGTGTAGATTCGGAACGAACTTTTATCAAGCAATTGGTACAAAAATATATAAAGACCGAAGATAGTGATGATCTTTTTAATATAGAAGATGATGACAAATCAGAAGATCAAAATTAAAATTTATCTTTTCATGGTGGGAAGAGGGTGCCGGACATCCGTATACGGAAAGCATCGGCACCTAACCTTCCTTTTTAATAAACAAAATGGATAGAGAATATTATTTAAAAAAAGGATTTAAGCCGTATGCAATTATGGTGCCATCAGATAAATATAAACAAGGCATTGACATATGGTATCCAAGTAATCCAATTAATTCAGATAATCAACCAGCTGTATATATCTTAACGGATAGAGATGGTGTATTGTTAAAAATTGGAGAAACTCAAAATTTAACGTCTAGATTCTATAAAGGATATAGATGTATTATGAATTCAACAAATGATAAGATTAGAGAGCATGTAAAGAGTGTAGAAAACATATGGGTATATGTATTACCAATGCCTATTGTAACAGAAAAGATCCTAGGATTTAAATGTGAAACATCATATGCGAAAGGATTAGAATATCATTTGTTAACTGAATACAAAGAAAGGGTAGGCTTACTACCTAAACTTAATGTAATGAAAAAGTAACAAAGCTAACAAAAGTCTAGGAATTACGAGATTTTTTTCTTATCTTTATATTATAAAGAAAGAAGAAAATTCAAAAAACTATAAACACTATGAATGATATAAGACCATTTACACCAAATCAATTTAGTAATTCAAATTCAGGATTTTGGCTCTCGCCAGGATTTTTTGATGATGATCATGACCATTTTGGCAATGGTGTCAAGAAAAGAGGAACAGATTTACTGCAGCTAGCAGGTTACCGAAGAGCGATTGCAAATTTTGTTACTATTGTTACTGGCCAGAATATACCAGTTAAGTTTAGTACAAAAGGCGATAGTTATACCGATGGAAAGCAAATTGTACTTTCAGCTAAATGTGATGATAAAAATTTCGATCCTGCTGTAGGGTTAGCGTTACATGAAGGAAGTCATATTAAGCTTACCGATTTTAAATTTTGGACCAAGTTTATAGATGATATGGAAATAAATGCATTAGCCGGATGTTTGGAAGGGACACAATACCAAAGTTGGGAACAGGCCATCTTAAAAGATCTTTTGAATGTTGTAGAGGATCGCCGAATAGATAATTTTATTTTTACTTCTGCTCCTGGATACAAAGGATATTATCATGCCATGTATGATAAGTATTTTAATTCAAAGATTGTTGATAAAGGTCTTCAATCTACTGAACATACCGAGGAGACATGGGAATCTTATATGTTCCATATTATTAATTTTACCAATGCTAACCGTAATTTAAAGGCCCTTAAAGGTCTTCGTAAAGTTTGGGGGATATTAGACCTTAAGAATATTAATAGACTTAAAGGAACTAAAGATGCGTTGGATGTTGCGCTTGCAATGTTTGACGAAATAAAGAAACATGCCAAAGCACCAGAAACCAAAACAAAACAACCTACGGAAGGCAAATGCCAAGAAGGCAAATCATGCCAAAAAGGATCAGGAGGAAAACCAAAGGGTCATAACTCCGGAGGCAAAACTAAAGATGATGGCTCCAAAGCTAAAGGGAGTAAAGCTAAAAAAGGTTCCGGAGGCAAATATGATTTGACGCCTCGTCAATCACAACAATTAGAAAAGGCTTTTGAAAAGCAAAAAGAGTTTTTAAAGGGTAACGTTACGAAAAAGAATTTATCCAAGTCTGATTCCAATCAAATAAATACAATGGAAGATGCTGGGGTATCAATGAAAGAGTTGAACCTGGAGTTAGATAACGGTTGGTACAAATTTAACCAAAAGGTTAAAGTGATGATCGTTAATAAATTGACCAAAGAATTAATTAACTCTAGAGAATTTCCAAGATTTTTATTAGATGAAAGAGCTGATCATTATAACGATGTTTGTATCAAAAGCAACGCAGATACAATTGCAGAAGGGATTGTATTAGGAAAAATGTTAGGAAAGAAATTAAAGGTTCGATCCGAAAAACGTGACACCAAATTTAATAGATTAGAAAATGGCAAAATTGATAAAAGGTTGCTTTCAGGTTTAGGATATGGATACAAAAATGTATTTCATAAAATAGAAACCTTTGCATATGATCCAGGTGTCATTCATATTTCAATTGATAACAGTGGATCGATGTCCGGCAATAAATATAAAAAAGCTTTGAAGACAGCTGTGGCAATAGCCAAAGCAGCATCAATGACGGATAACATGGATTGTGTTTTAAGTTTTAGAACAGCATGTGCTTCTAGAAGCACCGGCAATACATTGCCAGTTATGTTAATTGGTTACGATAGCCGAAAAGATAAGTTTTCAAAAATACCTCAATTATTAAAACATGTTACTACTTGTGGAATTACTCCAGAAGGATTATGTTTTGATGCTATCATGGATCAATTATTAGGACTTAGTGGTACTAAGGATGCTTATTTTCTTAATATGAGTGATGGCATGCCAATGTATTCGGCTCGAGGAATACATTATAATGGATCGGCAGCGCTATCGCATACAAAGTCCCAAGTAAAAAAATTAAAGGATTACGGAATTAAAGTATTAAGTTATTTTATTGGCGACAAATACGACACCGGAGGTACAATGAACAATTTCCGTACAATGTACGGCAAAGATGCAGAATTTATTAATACTGAAAGATTAGTAGATTTAGCTAAGACAATGAATAACTTATTTTTGAAAAAGTAATATTTATTAATAGAATAAAGGATGTAAAAAAAAATGATTATTGGTATTTTGTTATTTGTGTTATCTATTGTAATGCTTATTAAACGACATACCGAGGAAGATATAAAATATCCTTTCACCGGGAAGAATTTAGTTATTTTAATCATCGATCTAATTCTTATAATTACTTTAGGAACGTTCGTATTATTATCTTTACAATGAAAACAATGAAAACAATGAAAACAATACTAGTTACACTTGCCTTAATAGGGCTATGTAATAGCTTATATGCAGGAGATTCAACAGATACAGATCCTCAACCTAAGTATAGAGGAACCGGAAACGGTTATGGCCTAATGGCCTTAGGTGGAGTTACATTAGCCATTGGCGGCTTTGCTACTCGGCCTGATAGATACTATAATGGAACTACATGGGTAGATAAACCATTCTATAATCAAGGACCTAGAGCATCTGCTATAGTTTGTGGTGTATCATTAACAGTAACTGGTTTAATATCAGCAATTTTAAAATAAAAAACAATGAGAGAAAAAATAGAAAGACACTTCGACAAGTATAATCACTTTATGGAGTTTGTAAGAACAATAACAGGAATAACAGTCTTAGGACTGCAAGTAATAATATTAATGAAATTATTTGGAACGTTTTAAAATGACGTATAGAAAAACAACTGTGATCACAATATTAGTATGGTTACTTGCATTAGCATTTATATTTGCAGGTTGTAGTCCTAAAACTAATTGTGGTACAAAAAAACAGCATAAAGATAGACAAATAAAGGCTAAAAAAATGGCACCTTCAATGTCACATTAAAAAGAAAAATGGAACTAAATCAAATTAGAGAACAAATGATATATTCAGGATATATTAGTGAAGATAAAATTATTGACTTAGTAAAGAAGTATCCCAATGATACCGAGCTAGGAATTCAGGTACGAAAGCTGTATTATCAAATGAAAGACGGTCTTTCATTAAATAATACCTGTGATGATGATGAAATTAATTGTTGCTAGAAAATGGAACAGATAGAACGAATTTTAACAGAAGCAGGAGCATATGGACTTCGTAACGAAGTTGATACCTTAGCAAAAAAGATTATTAAGGAAACAATGGACGGACCTATTATCCCTGATGGTCAATTTGACCGTAATAAAATATTAGCTTATCAAATAGCATTCAAACAAATTACAAGAAATAGATGAGAAAGGTAAAATGTAAAGGTTGTGGCGGAACAAAAAGTTCTTTAGGAAAACGATTTTGTAGTAAATCATGCGAAATGGCCGTCAGAGCTCGATATAAAAGAAAATTAAAAAAACTGCAGAAACAGTTATGGAAAAAATATTATAAATAATAATAGTTATGACAATATTAAATGAAATTATCAGTTCTGATCATATTAAAATTATATTAGAACAATATAAAGGAGAAGAACAGTTACAGGAACTAAAGACATACTTCTTTTCTGTCCAAGATGAATTAAGAGAAATAGGAGTTGATGGGTCGACGTTGGCTTGGCAAATATATATAAAACATAGAAAACGTATATGAATACACCAGAAAAAACATATCAATATCTTTCTAAATTTGCGTTACATCTTAACGATCTAGCAAAAAATGGAAAATTAGATCCGGTGATCGGTCGAGATGATGAGATTCGTAGGGTTCTGCAAATTCTCTCAAGACGTACTAAAAATAATCCTGTTCTTATAGGAGAGCCTGGAGTTGGTAAAACTGCAATTGCTGAGGGATTGGCCCATAGGATTATTAATGGTGACGTTCCAGAAAATTTAAAGACAAAACAAATTTATTCCTTAGATATGGGAGCATTAATAGCTGGTGCAAAATACAAAGGAGAGTTTGAAGAGCGTTTAAAGGCAGTAATTAAAGAAGTCATTTCAGCTGAAGGTGAAATTATTTTATTTATAGATGAGATGCATACTTTAGTAGGAGCCGGCAGCGGAGGTGAAGGAGCTATGGATGCAGCTAATATTTTAAAGCCAGCATTAGCTAGAGGAGAATTAAGAGCGGTAGGTGCTACTACCTTAAACGAATATCAAAAATACGTTGAGGTAGATAAAGCATTAGAGCGTAGGTTTCAGAAAATACTTATTGATGAACCAAATGCTGAGGATGCCATTTCTATCTTACGAGGGATAAAGGAAAAGTATGAAAGCCATCATAAGGTACGAATTAAAGATGAGGCAGTTATAGCCGCAGTAGAATTTTCTCAGCGATATATATCAGATAGACATTTGCCTGATAAAGCCATCGACTTAATAGATGAATCAGCTTCTAAACTTAGGATGTCAATTAATTCAATGCCAGTTGAGTTAGATGAGGTCGAACGAAAAATCATGCAATTAGAAATTGAACGGGAAGCTATTAAGAGAGAAGGCGATACTGAAAAACTTAAACAACTTACGGGACAGATAGCAGAACAAACCGATACGCGGACAAATTTACGAGCTCAGTGGGAAATTGAAAAAGAGGCTGTAGAAGGAATTCAGAAAGTAAAAGAAGACATTGAAACTTTTAAGTTCCAAGCCGCCCAAGCAGAACGGGATGGAAATTATGAAAAGGTTGCCGAACTTCGGTATAGTAAAATTAAAGAAGCTGAGCAACAACTTAAGGTATATGGAGAAAAATTAAAGGAAATGCAGGCTAATGGATCTCAAATGATTAAGGAAGAAGTGGATGCAGAAGACATAGCACAAGTAGTATCAGTATGGACCGGAATTCCAGTTACAAAGATGTTACAAAGTGAAAGGGAAAAATTACTTAAGTTAGAAGAAGAACTACATAAGAGAGTCATCGGTCAAGAGGAAGCAATTAGTGCAGTATCAGATGCTGTTCGTAGGAGTAGAGCTGGATTACAAGATGAAACCAAACCTATTGGTTCGTTTATATTCTTAGGCCCTACTGGAGTTGGTAAGACAGAACTAGGAAAAGCTCTTTCCGAATTTTTATTTAATTCTGATACCAATCTTACGAGAATTGATATGAGTGAATATCAAGAACGGCATTCTGTGTCACGATTAGTCGGACCTCCTCCCGGATATGTTGGTTATGATGAAGGCGGACAGTTAACTGAAGCAGTTAGAAGAAAACCATATTCAGTTATTCTATTAGATGAAATCGAAAAAGCACATCCAGATGTTTTTAATACATTATTACAGGTACTAGATGATGGAAGGCTAACTGATAATAAAGGCCGTACGGCTAATTTTAAGAATACTATTATCATAATGACATCAAATTTAGGTTCTCATATAATTCAGGAAAATTTTGAAAGCATGAATGGTAAAAATAAAAAGGAAGTGTTTGCAAAAACAAAGGTCGAAGTTAATCAGTTACTACGGCAAACCATTCGACCAGAATTTTTAAATCGAATTGATGAGATTATTATGTTTGCTCCATTAGATGTTAATGAAGTAAAGAAAATTGTTAAGTTGCAATTTGGTGAAGTTGTTAAACGATTAGCCAAGGAAAAGGTTCGATTAAGTGCATCTAAAGAAGCTATTGATTGGATGACAGAACAAGGATATGATCCTCAATTTGGTGCAAGACCGATAAAGCGAGTTATGCAAAGGACCATATTAAATGAACTTTCTAAAAGTATGTTAGCCGGAGAATTGTGGCAAGATACCAATGTCCTTTTAGATGTTTCAGACAACAAAATTGTACAGCAGATAATTCAATAATTAAAAAGGACAAAAATGAAAACAAACGGCACATCTTTAGATTTACATGGTATAAAACATGGACAAGTATTCAAAACAGTTGATAAGTTTCTTGGAAAACATATACAAAAAGGTACAAACGAAGTATCATTTATAACTGGAAATAGTCCAAAAATGAAAATGTTGGTTTCAAGAGTCTTAGATGATTACGAATTATATGCTGAAGAGACTATGTTAAACCCCGGAAAATTAGTTGTAAATTTAATGTAACAAAATACAGAAAAGTCTAGGAATTACGAGATTTTTTTCTTATCTTTATATTAATAAAGAAAGAAGAAATTAACCATTAAACACCATAAAAAACCATGAAAAAGCCAGTTTATAAGTACGGAGTCAAAATTACAAAGCCTTGGAGCAAGGAAATGTAT
>Ga0209756_1002689_pt1 | contig 15131 bp, 18 predicted proteins | sample ETNvirenome_6_85_FD_184071 | JGI IMG/M metagenome (GOLD analysis project Ga0209756, IMG submission 184071) | Marine viral communities from the Pacific Ocean - ETNP_6_85 (SPAdes) (version 3) | ecosystem: Environmental > Aquatic > Marine > Oceanic | place: Pacific Ocean | collected 2013-06-19
GTAAAGAGAATACTTTGCGGCTTCATCTGTGGATATGTATTCCCACGAACTGTCAGTGTCGTAGTTGGCGTTGAGGGCAAAGTCCATCTGGTTCGCTGCCCCGGCAGACGTCTGTGACGATATTACGCCATTCCCACCTATCTGCAATGCACTCCATGAAGAGTGCCACGTAGCAGGTGTAACGCCTATTCCCACGTTGCTTGCGCCTGACACGATAAGGTCACCGCTGCCTACCGCTGCTGGGGCAATAGTCAAATCGGTTCCATCATACGAAATCGTAGCGTCCTCTCCCGTACCAAATTTGATCGCCTTGCTGTCCAGCAGATGCAACTCCTCGCTGATATACACATTTTTTGCAACGCCTAAACCACCGTCCGTATGCACGGAGCCTGAAATGCCAGAGGTGGAGTCTGTCGCATCGTCAATAGACAATACGCCCGATCCTGTGATGGTCCCGGTAACGCCCAGATTCCCGCTGGCGAGGGTGCCACTGACCACAGCATTGTTGGTGACTACGGTGTTCCCAGTTGCTGTCAACGTGAGGAGGTTACTACTGGCAATTGTCAGATCGGTTCCATCGCCCTCGATCTTTTCTCCGTCATCACCGAAAGTCAAACCGATATCGGCAGGAATGTTCACGTCACCAACTGCCGTCAGTGTAATATCGCCTGCGCTTTGAATATTGCATACCTGAGCAAAGTACAGCTGTGTCGTTGTCCCATCCCACGCCAACCGCATACGCTCCGCAGCAGTCTCGCTCTCAGCCACAGCAAATACCAGGTCAGTGTCGTTGAGGTCTGCGGCGAATGTGTCATCAGCCTCTGCCCAGATAGACGCACCGACAAGTACCGCGTCAGTGCCATCCGACTCCAGTGGTGCCTGAAAATCTATGCGACCGAGGATGTCACCGTCTACGACTGTGAGTTCTCCCGTTGTAAGTTTCAGCGTCCCTGCGCCAGCAGCCGTAGCCCCTCTTACGTCGAGGGTATCTGCCGACTCGTCGTACAGCAGGTAGGCTCCTGCCGAGTCTCCGTAGAATTTGACATCGTGTCCAGTCCCGTCCACGCCTACAGTCAGCGGTGTCGTAAACGTAGCAGCCACGCCACTGACGGTGAGCACCTCCGTATCTGCCGCATTTTTTATCACCCGAAAACTGAACTCACCGTCTTCGCTGGTGGCAGCATCATCCAAACACATCACATCGAGCGATGCGTATACTGTCTGGTTGTCACTTGCGTCAGGCATTTTAAAATCTATCCCGACACCACTGGAATTATCTGTCATCTGATTGCCGTCAGCAGGGTCCCATTCGATAATCAGATTGGATTGTACAGCCCCCGTGGCATTGTCCACATCCAGTAGACGCAGTGACGCATAGTCTATGGCAGCAGCACTGCCCAACGTAATGTCTGTGGTGCCATCCAGGATGTCTGCCAGGGCATTTGGATTAGCGTCTACCTCTGTGCCGTTGATCGCGTCATTGGTGTTGTCCTTGACGCTGTTGTCGGTCATACTGTTGCGTATGGGTGTAGCCATGTATGTCTCCTATGCCACAGTCCTATCGGACCTGAGTGCCGATGCTATTACGTTACCCTTATACCTAAACCATTTACTACTCTCCACCAGGACCTGCATACCCGTGCCACGTGCCAGCACATCGGGCCTGACACGCTCTCCTGCGTTGCCCGTGCCTCCCCATAGTGCTACACCCCACTGGCCTATACCCCAACCGGACGATCCTACAATTGTCAGGTCTGCCAGGTTAGCCTCTGGAGGTGATGCCATATCGCCCTGGCGCAGGAGGATCTGTTTCACAAAAACAGAGTAGTCACCCTCTTTGTCCACCTGGACAAAACTCCAGCCATAGCGTTTCATAATTTCCGGTGCATTGAGCGTGTAGAATTTTGTTTGTATGCGTGACAGGAACACGGCATCGTCCCACTTGGTAGATGTGGGAACGAACATCTGGTAGACACGCCCATTGTCATCACCCACGTAGTGGTAGTAGTTGACATTCGATTCGTTGAAGACAACTCCTGCCGTCAGACCTACCTGGTTCGTTTGCGTCCACCGCGCCCTTTTCTGGGCCGTGTTGGCGATGAGTCCAACAGACGGCACAACTTTGTTGCTCGTAGGGAACTGTACCATATACTCCAGGCGATCTGTGTTAAACATCCCCCACGATTTGTCCAGGTGCGTCGAGTTTTTGTTATCGATAATTGGCTTCACCCATCGGGAAAAAGAGTCATCGATGAAGAAGCCGGCAGACGTGCTCGATGCCGTGATAGCCTCGACACCGTGGTCAGACATGAAAAACAATTTGCTGCCCGACTGGCTGAGAGTGTGGTGAGACACGCAGCCTATGCGCGAGGAAACATTTCGTACATTTATATCGGAGAATGTAGACGTGGGTGATATGCGATAAATAGAACTGCGCTTGAAAATGAACAGGTTGTTGCTAAATGCCGCAGCACCCGTGATGTCACCGTCATAGCCCCTGTAGATAGCTATGTTGCCGCCACCATTGGCGGTAGTCCAGTCCTCGCAGTCATCGACAACAGAATAGTAAGCCGTATCATCATCGAACATCCACAGGCGGCCCTGCCACGCTACGGGAAACTTTCCGTTGCCTGGCGGTGAACCACCCAGGGTCACCCACCCATTGGACGTGTCATATTTTACAGGGTCATCGGCATCATCATCGTTGGCTACCACCAGCAGGTTTTTGGCGGTAGTAGCACCATAAAACATTGTGCCTGACCACCTCGTGGTAGACGTGTTACTGTTGCCAGATTTGCGTGCCCCTGTCCCTGCTGCGGCCCAGTCCGATGCACCCATCTCGTAAAACTTGCCGTCAGTAGCCGATGCCACCAATTTGTCACCGTTGTTCACATCCCAAAGGCCCGTTACAGCACCACCCATATCTGTGCTGCCCAGCCTGGTCGAACCGCGCATGGTTTCAGGGTTGTCCGACTCCCTGTTGTAGACCATGTTCAGCAGATCGTAAAAGGCGTGATTCGGGAACTCAGGGTCTACCGTACCCGTGACCCTGTATATCCCACCGCCTGTGTTATAGTGTCGCTCTTTCGACCAGGCCATTATACGGTATCAAATGCGATCTGTGACCGCACCTCCATATGTCTGCGTGAGCCGTAGTTGTTCCTGCGATATGTCTCAATGCTCATCTGATCATCGTCCCTGTGGGTCCTGGATTCCCTGGCCACCAGTTGGTACCGGCCCCGTTCATATCTCTCCCACCATTCTCCCGCCTGGCGCACGTCCTCGTCATAGAGACACGCACGCCACCGCATATGATGACACACCGTATCGTATGCGATGTCTGGAGCATCGCCGCCAAACAGGTTGGTGGCAAACGTAGTGTTGCTCGTAAATTTTGTGGTGTACCAGAAACCGATCAGGTAGGCATCCTGGGGGAACGGCCAAAAGACGATCTGCGTAGCGTCAGCAGTGTTAGGGTGGATCTCAGCGACATAGCTGGGCTTGCCCGATGTGTCCCTGTGTATGTCACCGCCAGATAGGTCTGTGAGCCTACGCATATCGACGATCTGTATGCGCTGTGCATTGCTGTTGGGCGCATCGCCATAGGACACGATCATGATCTCATCCAGGTTCGTAAATGCTGGCGCATACGTGTCCTGGAAAATCCTATAGCCGCCTGCCGTTGCGGTAGTGCCTACATACGCATCGTCCAATGTCAGGGTATGCGGAGATCCAGAGTTAGATACAGAGGCGATGCCATAGGAGGTCTTGTCGGCTGTAGACCTGAACCACATATTTGCCGTGGACGATGACCAGTTCGTAGCATTGTTACCGTCATCGTCCACGCTGGTCACCGTAGTACTGCCATTTGTTACAGCGGCCTTCCCTGCAGATATATCATTGGTAGTTGTCAGGAAATCCTGCTGGAGGCCCCATCTGTACCGAGAGGCTTCCAGAAGATCATGCACCGCCTCGTTGGCATCATCTATCAGGATATTCTGTAGTTGATTGTCGCTGTCAAATTCTGTGACATCAGGCTCACCCAGACTCCTCAGTGCCCTGTTGACGGCTGTACCTAAATCAATGGCCATCGTGACCTCGCGTTCAGGTGCATTTCTTTTTGATCGTATTTACGCCATACGTTTTCGCAACTTGTCTCGTGCAGCACTCATGATCTGCGACACCCTCGTGCCACTGACACCTATCCGTTTGCCGATGTCCTTCACAGGCAGTCCCTCGTAATAGAACCACTGTAGGACCTGGCGTTCTTTGTCTTCCAACGTGCCCAAGTCCTGCTTCATCTCCACGGTGTCGTAGGCATCGTCCAGCCTACCTGGCACCAGCACCAGTTCCTCTGTTGTATCATACCGTTTACGCATACCGTCAATGCAAGCCCCGTGGATACGCCGGTAGGCATATCCACGGAAACTGTCATTGCGCTGTGCGTCATATCTTCCTGCCGCTTCGCACAACCCCAGGCGTGCATCACCTACCAAGTCCTCCAGGGAGTCCCTGGGATGTTTTTTGTGTATGTGCCTCGCGATACAGTCAGCGTACAGGACATGGGATTCTGTGTCTATCATAGAGGTCAGTTAATGTGCGAACCATTCGATATACACATATACTGCATCTGCAGAAGCAGCACTATCAGTTGTCAGCACAATATCTCCAGTGCTCCCTGCTGCCGTTTTTGGCAGGCCACCGTCAGGCAGACCTGTAAAATCCAACGACAATACGCCGCTGTTTCCGACAGGCGCGAGAGCCACAAGTTGATTGTTAGTGCTACAATCAAATTCGACCAGCGCAGAAATACCCGTGGTGGACTCTATAATAAGCTTCTTGATCTTCAAGCCATTCGTATAGTTGTCGGCCCTGGCCGACAGGTCCACGAGCACCTCTGCGTCAAATTCTCCAGTACCTCCCCATACCCCAGACCAGATAGAGACACCATGATGCCCCACCTGCCGAGTGTATGTCGTAGGTGTAGGTGCAGCCATTTATGCCCCTTTCCTCGTTTTCTTCGCCTTCTTGGATTTCTTGGGTGGAGGTTTCACTCCGTGATCAGCCAACAATGCTGTCACCTCTTTTTCCGTGAACGCATCTTCAGGATATGTCTTTGACCAACGGTAAGTGACTTCTTTGGCCGTGCTGCCATGCTCGAGACACTGGTGCAGGATATAAACCTCTGCTTCTTTTGAGATCATCCCTCACCCCCTTACGATGCAGCCGTTGTCGGAAACTCTCTGGCTTTCTGGTCTACAGCGTCAGCTTCGAAGTTCCTTGTACACATGCAACTGCCAGGATCGAGCATAGACCCCAACGTGCCTTCACCCATATCATTGTCAGCGATCAAGCCCAGTGCAGCCGCAGAGAAAATGATGGCGGGACCAAAGGTGGAGATGTTTCCAGAAATAAAGCAGTCCGTGTGTGCCACACCAGAATTGATGGCACCCACATCCCAAGCATTGGTATCATTCATTCCTTGGAACAGGTTGTCTTTGACCACCAGCCTTGTCACGCCGGCAGCCTCAATCTCTATGGCTGCATCAGGACCATTAGCCGTGACGTAAAACCTGTTGCCCTCTACCAACAAATCATCGCCTGCATCAGGCACAGTGATCGTTTCCACATCGTTCGATCCACACTCAAATGTATTGTTGCGTATGGTCAGCCCAGCAGCACCAGCATCTATGCGTGATGTTGCCGCTGCGGTGCTGGCAGGGAAGTGGAGGTTTTCTATTGTCACGTTTGCTGCCGTCACAGCAATGCCGTCAACGGCACCATTCACGGTGATCGCTGACGGGTTAATTAAGGACCCGCCGGTAGCACCCGAAAGCGTCACGTCAGCCTTGCTCATCGTCAGTGCCGCTGTTATTGTCACATTACCTGGCAGTATCACTACCGTGTCACCACGCCCCGCTACCGTATCGTCCAGGGCATCCTGGATGGTGCTCTTGGGTTCTGTGGGCCTCTTGCCTGGGTAGGTGTCAGACGCTCCGTTGCCGCCAGGATATGCTACTGTACCCCCACCGACAAAAATTACCTGACCTCCAGGCTTTTCCAGATTGACCCATCGTCCAGCTACAAATGCGAGATTTGCCACTTACATCCTCCTTATGAAGTGGGGCTTTGGCTGCATCGGGCAGCTACTCACCCCCCCCTGTTGTTGCAGGCCATACACTGCTCCTGCCCGGTGTTTTACTTCGATCACGATCCTGGTGATCCAAACAGTCCCCTGGGGTCACCCCAAGAACTGCTGAAACGCTCTTTGCCCTTAAATTTGATGTCACCCGTGTCAAAATCGAAAATATGAGACGTGGTGAAAGGCTCCCGATCATAGATCGTAAGCTTGTGGTCACCCTTGTCAGCTAGGAGGAACCAAGCGTCTGAATCTGTGAGGTAATCCCACACCTGCAGTGTCAGTCCCGCATCGGAGATGGGGTTGACTGCGTTGGTGTCATCTTCAGGCTGGAGGCTGCTGTCGAGTATCCGCACTGCCTCATACTGCAGGTCTGGCGGCACGAGAAGGGTCTTGGGTTGGATCTGCATACGCCGGCCACCCCCGGTACGGAAATTGCGAAAATCTATATTCGCTTGCTCCAGAGATGTCCTGGAAAGATCGGCGGCTGTAGACAACTCATTCTTGTAACTGTCACCGTTCTCCCTTACGTGATCGGTGGCAAACAACTCCTTGCCATCAGCACCCGTGTAAGAAGAGTCGAAGCCATTATTGAAATGGTTGGCCGTGATACTCTCCCTGTTGGCTGCTGCCGCCCCACCCAACTCTGCGGGTGAGTCTTCCATCACGCCGTACAAATCGTCAGACCAGGCCTCCTCAGTTATTCTGATTCCCTTGGCGTATACGACATGCGTAAAGGTGGTCAGAAATCCTTCAATGGGTGACGTGTAGTTTACGGCCTCACCTTCAGCCTTGGTATCCAGCGTACCGATACCGCCGAAAGTCAAGATATGCTCTCTATACTGAGCACTGTCATATACGTTGAAAAGTTTGTCACACACCGGTTCCCGTTCTGCCCACGCCTGGTAGCAAATCATGTGTATGCCACGTGTGGTGGTGTCCTCAGGGAAATTTGATGTCATTGCAATTGCTGGCACTTGAAAATCACCTCCTCAAAGTTAGTTATACGGCGATCTGATCTTTCTTGATATGCTCTGCACACTCAACACGCAGTATGGCATTGGCACCAACGGCATTGTCCACGTTAGCCACTATATCGAGCAGAAGAAATCCTGCTGCCGTAGCCACAGTGGATGAGATGTCGATCTCGTGACCCGATTTCTTTGTGATAGTGCTGCCGGCCCCTGCGATATGGTCGCAATTGGAAAATATATGCGCCTTTGTCAGAGTGGTACCGACACCATCGTCCTGCGCATGAAACTCCTGATCTGGATGGTCAGCTACCGATACAGTATTGGCCGTCGATGCCGCACTGTAATTGAGGGCCGATCCAAGGATCAGAGTGCTGCCTGCCGCAGCAGGGCTGATATAGCCGTCAGCCTCCGCTTCCACCACATCGTTAACAAATGTTGCCGTGGTGTCACTGGCATCCTGGGCGTATGGCCTGGACCTGATAAGCAGCACAGGCTCAAATCCATTCGGTCTGTCCGCATTTGCCACTTGTAATCACTCTCCTCTCGCATTACGTTATTGTTGTCTTATGCGTGTATCGCATAAGCGCATCGTGGGCCTGGCCACCTTTCCCTGCCACGGTTCTGTGTGGCCAGGTCCGCGCTCACCTTCTATGCTGAAAGTCCACCTGACCGCGCTCCTGCCGGTCTGGCGCAACAGCCTGACCCTTCTCTACCTTGTTCGACATACGCATCGCATTATCATGTGGCATTCCCTGGGCACGAAAATATTTGTAGGCTTTCTCGCCCAGTTCAGCCGTAACAGTGCTGTCGATTGTACTGTGAGAGGGCACCTGCTGCTCTATGCGCTGCCTCCTGATCCTATCCCGTTTTTTCTTTACATCGTCAGGGACGAACATCAGGACCATTTCGTTGGTGCGCACGGTGGTGTCTTCATGGTTGTGCTGGTAGGGCATATCCACACCAGCTCTACTTTTCTCGACCTGGAATCCTGCATCACGAAAGCGGTGGAATTTCTTCTCGGTCACCCACCTATGGGTGCCGCCTTTGCGTTGTGCCTCCTCCTTGTGCTCTTTGGAGACATACAGCAGGTCAGTCTCGTCCAGTTCATCCAGGACACGCACACCTGCTGCCAGATCATCTTCCAGGACCTCACGCTCTTTCTCCACTTCCCTGAACTTTGCATATGCGTCAAAGTCCTGGCTCTCGTATGCGTGCTTGAGTGCCGTAGGGTGAGCAGAGACAAGGTGCTGCTGAAACGATTCCTGCTGACCGTCTTCTTCTTGTGCGTATGCTGCCTCCCAATAGCACCACGGGCATACGGGGTTGCCGTTCACGCCACGAGGTGCTTTTCCAAAGGCCCATGCCGCTGCATCGAGGGCCTGCCCTCGCGCCTTGCTGTTCTCATCCATTTCTTCCTGCGACAACATTTCTGCCGTAGCCATCGGATTATCCTCGCGTGTGAACGAACGACATATGCGGTGCTACCTCACCCGTAGACGGATTAGGACCCTCTACCGTGGGTGTAGTATCCTGGGTAACATCACCCAGGGAAGCACGCATTTCATCATTGCTGCGATTGCGAAAACTCCTGGGGAAACGGGAGCGTAGATCAGCGATCTTGTTATCCTGCATCTGCCGTAAATCATCAGCAGAGGGTGCACCCATGCCACCCGTGCCAGGCTGATGGATACTGTTGCCATTAGGGCTGGAAGGGTTGACACGCCTGGCTTTGATCTCACCCGTGCGCATCATATCGGCCCATACCCTGTCGGCAACCATTTCCTGGTGATTGGCCCAGCCAGGATCACGAGAGATAAACTCTCCCACTCGCTGGCCGATGACCTTTGATGCCTGGTCATCGATCATACCTGCCTGCTGCATCTCGTTGAGTTTAGTAGACAGCTGCAAACTTGCAGTGATACCACCAAACTTCTGGTTGATAGTGGACTCGTATTCGGAGCGCAACTCAGCCTTGGCCTGGTCTACAGCGGTACGTGCCTCTGCCGCTGACAGATCTTTTACGGCCTGGTATGCCGCCTCACCATCTGAGTCATTGCCAAAAGGCTGGCGCAGTGGATCGGCTTCAGGCTGTGGCTGCTGTCCATTTTGATTTACGCGCTGCTGCAGCATTGCCTGCATCATAGCATTCTGCTGCTGCAGTTGTGCGTTTGCAGTTTCGGCGGCGCGGCGTTTGTCTGCCTCCTCCCGCAAGCGGGAAGAGGGCACGTTGGCCGCGACATCATTGTCTTCGTTACCGTTGCCTGCCGTATCGTCGGCAAACGAAAAGGCTATCGGTTCGCTGGGTTCCTGTGCGGCTGCCGGCGCAGCCTGGGGTGTATCGTCACCCTGGACAGTTGTGGTTGTATCGCCACCACTCGCAGATTCTACCGGAGTCTCTTCTGCCATCAGTTTATCTCCTAAATCGGACTACCACATTTTGCGTGAGGGCGTGCCCCCACCCTTGGCTTTCGCTTTCTTGGTGCCACCAGGATTCTGCTTACTGGCCATACGCACGTTAGGGGAATTGCTGCCACCATCGTGCTTCTGGCTGGCCTTGTTCATTTTTTTTCCTTTACCCGTGGACTTTTTGTAATCTGCCATTACGCTGTCACCTCCTCTGGTGTCTGTGGGCTAAAAACCCTCAACCCCTGACGTTTGTAGGGGCCTGTGAAAATTTCTTCCTGCCTGTCTGCATTCTCCAGGCACCAACACGCCAGGGACCGGAGTCTCTTGGGTGTCATGCCCTGCACCATCACAACAGGCTCTGATGATGGTGTGTCTACACGCGCTACCAGTATGTGCGAATCATTGAGCATATTGCGCATCAGCGTGCGCTGCATATCATCCACCTGGGACCTCTTCCTCAGGTGCCAGCACCGTGCCTGATCCTACCGCTGCACCTGTGCCAAGCACTGCTCCCGTCAGTCCCAGTATTCGTAGTATCTCCAGGTCATCGGGGTTAAAGACTATGTAGTTGGAGGTAGGTTCTCTGCCTACTATCTTCCAATGCGATGCAGATTTTCCCCTGCTCGCCTGATCGAGGAACTTGATGCCCTTCAGGCCCTTGGACTCAAGAGCCTTGGACACTTCGTATTTATCGCCCAGTTCTTGTCCCAATATCTCTAAAATACCAGCACCATCAGCATCCTCTATACCCTCAAACCTCTTAGCACTCCAATCAGAACCAGTTACTTGATACCCTTTCGGCTCAATACCAAGTGATCGTATCGCCTCCTGCACCTTCTGGCTCTGCTCACTAAGCGGCTTGTCCCAGTGCAACATCTTCTCATCAGCGGCGTGCAGGGCTGACTCGTAAACATTGCCTTTCTTGAAGACCAACTCTCCTGAGTCTACCATCTTGTCAAAGGCTGCTATGTCTTCAGGATTCTTTAGCATCGTGCGTGCATATTCGCCATAGTCAGCCGCAACATTTATTGCATTGATGCGTGGCACGTCCATCTGGTCTGCTGCAGTAGTTATGTCCACGCCCAATTTTTCTGCCAGGTCCATAGCACTGGAGGGTTGCTCTGCTGCAACCTCTCTGATGGGTCTGCCACCCAACTCTATGATTGGGTCACGGTAGGTTTCTGCCACATCCTGTAGTTCCCCGTGGTATCCACCTTCACCGACACCATACGCCGCGCCACCTTCTCCTGTGCCTATGCGACCTCTCTTGAACCTCCCCAAGGGATACCCTGGCTCTGGCTCAAATGTGTGTGGTGTCCCGTGATATAGTTTCTTCAGCTTGCCCAGGACCTGGCTGCCTATCCCTGCCCCTGCCCTCGTTGCAAAGTTGCCTACCGTGCCCATCGGTGTAATCAGGTCACCCACCGCTTCTGCTGGATTTCCAGGCTGTATCAAGCCCAGGATCAGGTCAGCAATACTGTTCCCTGTATCAGGCTTTGGATACAACTTTGGTGGCATCATCATCATCGTTCAGACAACTCCTGCAGCATCTTCAGTACTTCCTGCGCACCGTGGTATCTGCCTGACTCATAGGCCACTGTCTGCGGGTCTACAGGTGGCCTGGTATATGTCACCAGGCCCCTGAACAGGTCCTCGCAGTGTTTGCCCATCGCTGCCACCGTCCTGGCCCAGGCAGGGTTAGTGGTGAGGTCCCACAACTCCTGCTGCTCGATTGCCGTCTGTGCTTCCAAAACCTGGCTGTTCATCTACATACCTTGCGTAGGCGGTGCCACCATGCCGTTGCCACCACCAGCCGCAGCCGTCTGTGACTGGTATATGTTGGCAAATCCCGCTGCCGGCCCTGCAGGCACGTTGGCCACCTGCCCTGCGGCCCTCTGCTGTGGGTTGGCACCACCCTGTACACCTGGTGCCGATCCTGGCTGGCCGGCACCCATTGCCTGTTGCTGCATCATCTGCGCCTGCTGCTGTTTTTGCACGATGGCATTCTGGTGTGCCAGCTTATGCTGCTCATAGGCCAGTTCATTGGGCCTGCCCAGGTCGTTGTATTCCTCGCTGCCTAGCCAGGTATCGACATCAGCCATATGCTCCTGGTCGTTGTCTGAGGGATGAACAGGAGCAGGCACATTGTATCCAAACAGGTATTGTGCCATCTGGCCGTTCTCCTCATCCTGGGGCTTGGGTGTGCCCTGCGATACAGCATCCTGCGGACCTATAAACGTCTCTATCTCCCCCTGCGAATATCCCAGGGATGCAAGTATTTCATTGGTCACGGCCCAGTGCCTGCCCATGTCGTTCATCACCAGGGGTGACTGCATCAAATACTGCGCTGCCGTCTGTGCCCTCTGGTGCCGAAATAGCTGGCTATACATCCCCACATTGGCACCCAGGCGAAAATCATACTGACCCCTGAACCACAGGTCATCACGGCTCAAGCCTTTTGCAGCCACAGCAGTGGTCTTGCCCTCCAGTCTGAATGTCCTGTGCGTAGGTCCATACTGCATATCCAGGTTGTAGATCAGTTTGGCCATAAAGCCAAAGGCGTTAGCATCCTGGTTGAGAGGCTCAGACATCCTGGCCTCTGCCTCCTGCTGTGTGCCCAGGAATCCCGTGGCGTGACGTGCTGCCGCACCCGTGGTAGGTGACACACCCATAAACAGGTCAGTGACACCCATCACCCTCTCGACAATGGTCAAGAGCAGCATCTCCTCCTGGTGGTAGAAAGAGGTGACCCCCTGGGTCTGGGGTGCCACAATCTCATTGGGGTTGTCCACGGGCACGAGTTCCAAGGGCTTGAGTTTGATCTCTGAGGGGTTGATGCTAGACCCTGCCCTTACGAAATAAAAGGGCATATTCGTCGCTTGTCCCACGTCGATACGCAGGTTGTGCAACGTGTCCAACTCTTCCGACAGGTGCTCACAGATCTCACACACACCCATAGAGTAGAACCTGTTGCTCACCGTCTGATAGTGCTGCTCTATTAATGGCCTGTCACCCGTCCACACGATGTCCGACAACAAAAAAGCCCCCAGGAACACGTCAGGCGTTTTTGTGAAAAATACTACCATTTCTTCCTCGTTGCCTGTGTCAGGGTGCTCCCAAGGACCCCAGTACGTAAACACTTCAAATTCAGGGTTGCTGCGCTCATCAGATCTGCGTGATACCGCCTGTACCCTGTTCACGCCTTCCATCATATCCTGCTGTCGCACACGCTGTGCGTTCTGATCCCCACGGTCTACCACAGACCGTGTCTGGTCTGCTGCATTGTCTATCCACCACTGGTCATCACGGTCATCGTCATACATATGGGGATACGGGCTGTTATCAGCATTGGCCTTGCGCCGCATCAGGTTCAGTTCTTCCCACTGGCGTGTGATGACCCAGTCTGCCCCGCCAGGATTAGAGGCACGCCGTGGCTGCAGGTTCATACACCCTATCGGTATGATCGTGTCATCCCATTCCAGCGGGTAAAGGACAGGACCCCTGTAGTAGTCACCCTCCACCACCTCTGCCTCAGGAGATCCCATCACGGGCAGGCCGTCATCGTCGCTGATCATAGGCGTGCCGTCATCGTTGAACTGAGGCACAGGCTCTGCGTCAGGTATCGCCCTGTAGGTATACATATCGTGCACATACGACAAAAGGCTCACACTGACACCGTGTATGAGCCTTATCTTCGATGCACGTGCCCACAGTTCACGTGCCTTCATGCGCTGCAGGTGCCACTCCACCAGGTGGGCCGCAACTTTAGCCACATCTTTGTCATCGTCTTCATACCACACGCCCTGCACCAGGGGATTCTGGGAAAACATCGTATGCACCATACGTGCATTTATGCTGTCTACCAGCCAGTAGGGCATCTGTATGTGCAGCCTGGAGGAGTTCTCCCAGGGACCCGTTCTGTTGCTGAACTGCTCAACCTCACCCCGAAACATCTGGTCATAGACCTGGTGACGGTTTTTCCAGTTGTCCCTTGAGATGACATTCTGCTCATATTTCTCCCTGGCATAGCGAATAAACTTCTCCTGGTCCTCTTCAGAGATGTCTATGGCCTCAGGATCGGGAAAAGCCGGCGCAACAGGCTCCTCTGCGGGGCTGGCCGGCATACCTGGCAGCCCTGAAGGGCCAGGAAGCCCTGGAAGCCCTGGAGGACCCATTTCCTCCCCCAGTTCTGGCGGCAAACCCATATCTGTCAAATTTTCTGGAGGTAGTGCCATAAAAAAAAGGCCCCTTACCTCTTCGCAAGGAGCACCTTAAGGTGTTCCCTTGCGAAGGCTGGTAACAGGGCCTGGTTAGGGTCCCAGAAAACGCCGATGTCCCGCAGGGAGGCTACTTTTCTACAGGTTTCTCAAGTATTTTCTCTATTTTTCTTACAATACGCAAATGACCCTGTGCCCTCTGCCGAGAATGCTCCTTGTAGCGTAAAAGCTTGTCTCGCAAAGCTTTTTTGAGGGTCTTCATGTGCGAAATCGCACATAAATCCATCACTTATCTCCCAATATGGGTCATATGACCCGATTTGTCAACTAGATTTACCGTCTTTTAGCAACGCACACGCCTGGTTCCACACATCTCCCAACACTACCTGTGCCCAGCGGTCATTGTTGTTGACCGCACCCTCTAATAGGGCACACCGAAAGCTGTAGAGGGCCTGCTCATAGCCAGAAAGGTCTTCTGTGGGCACCAAAGGACAGCTTTTCACCCATTCTGCCTGCGACCTGTTAGGCTCTGACCAGTCCAGGGCCTCATATAGTTCCTGCAAAGTGTTCATCTTCATCGTCTTCCAGGTCCTCCAACTCCTGCACCAGGCCGGTTCGCATCTCCGAAAGATTTTTTGTAATGGAGAGTCCCAGGACCTGCACCTCACCCATTGCATTTCTCATGGCATCCTCGATGCGCACCAGGTTCTCGTCGGCCAAAGTCGACAGTTTGTAGTCCATATTGTCTGTGGCCTCTATAAACACAGCCAAAGCATCCAGGTGCTCATTCCAGAGGTCCTGGTATTCACTCATCCTGCGTGAGAGCCGCCGTGCCTTCGATGAGAAGTCAGTATCCTGCACGATTGACCACCCGTTCCTGCCCTTCCCCTGGCGTGTTGCGCCATTGCATCGTGTCCTCCAGGGATTTTACTGCACACCATAGTGCCGTACATACCGCAGGCTCACCCACCTGTATGCCCCGTATCGCCAGGCCCTTGGGCAGCAGGTCCTGGGGCATATTCAGCCTGGCTACCGTGGTGCCGGCCTTGAGCATCAGGGGTGCGTGGGTATCGGGGTCCACGAGATCTTCCTCCAGCAGTCTTTCCAGGTCCCTGTGGAGGGCCTCACGCTCTGGCACCCTCACCTCACGCACCCCCGCAACGGTCTTGTTGCTGACATAATGCTTATACTCACGCCTGAGTATGCGAGGGTCTTCCTGCCTGTAGTGTGTCAGGCCCTCGCACCTGCGCAAGCCCTCGTAGAACGATACTGGGCTGTCAGGGCAGTAGACCATCGTGGGCAGATACCTGTCCTTGAGATTCACCATTTCCACCATCAGGTCATGGGTCCTGTGGCCGTCCACCTCATCGATCACCACATAAATCCTCTGCGGAT
>Ga0209756_1002704_pt1 | contig 15052 bp, 7 predicted proteins | sample ETNvirenome_6_85_FD_184071 | JGI IMG/M metagenome (GOLD analysis project Ga0209756, IMG submission 184071) | Marine viral communities from the Pacific Ocean - ETNP_6_85 (SPAdes) (version 3) | ecosystem: Environmental > Aquatic > Marine > Oceanic | place: Pacific Ocean | collected 2013-06-19
GTGGCTGGATTGGCAATTTGTAGTAGAATGTTGGCCGTACCTCCCTCCGGAGAGAATCCCAACAGCAGGGCGATACCCTGGGGCACGCAATCGCCAAAGTCGTAGTCGGTATTAGTGATTCTCAAAAGGTCGTGCAGCACGGTGTCCAGCAGCCCAGTACCGCTAGTCTGCCCGTGCACGCCGTAGGCATAGTTCCATGGGGCCTTGGGCGAGCCCCGGTTCACCTTGCCCGTGCCGGTGTTAACTATATCGATGATCATACTGATAGCCAGCAATGTCAGAATCCCCTCGAGCGCGATGGTGAGCATTCCCAGGGATCCGACCATACCACCGAAAGGTTCCAGAAAAGTGTTGAGCTGTCCGTAGGAGACGTTGTTGAGGGGAGACGCCTGGAGAGGTGGCTGCGAGCCACCGTCGGGAGGAGCACCCCTTCCAGCAATCGACGTGTTTGTGACAGTGTTGATTAGAAAGTCCTTGCTGTTACTCTTCTGCTCAAGAAAGACCTTCAATGATTCGATCTCCTTCGGATCGCGGGCAGTAGAATTCGTCGCATCAGCCCTGATGGCCAGGGCGACCTGCGGAATATGCTCAAAGCCTGTCAGACGCAGCGAATTGATGCTCACCCCCGTGATGCCCAACTGCTCAAACGGGTTCTTGATCGCCATCATCAGAGAACCCCCCAAATCATCGTTGCTACAAATCAACTTCGCCGACGTGGTATCTCCCGCAGATCTAGCCAAAAGAGACAGCGCCATTCTCGACATGTCCGATACCAAAACACGAGGAGCATTGCTGTCGAACTCGCCCATCTTGTTCTGTGCAGTGAACAGACCCTTCGTCGCCAGCTCCTCGTTGATCTCGCCGGGGTCGTTCACGAAGGGCGACGTGTTGGTCGGATGATACTTGTTGGCCTTCACCAGCTGCTCGACCACTGCCTTGAGGAGGGGGTGTCGGCCATCGGGGGCCGGGTACTCGGTCTTTGTTCCAGGGCGCTGGATCACATCCGGATTGTCTGCCGTCCATCGCAGCAGGTCGTGTCCAGACAAAGGGTGGCCCTGATTTATCAATGCAGCGGCAGCGGCTGGGTGTCCCCACTCCGTCGAAAGGGGGCCGGTGGCACCGCCGGTCTTGTCGAGCAGCTTATTGATCTGGGCGGCCTCGAAGAACGTGCCCTGTTTGCCGGTCTTTTCGCCCTTCGATACACCCAGCCCGGTCGACTTGAGATGCTGCTCGTCCTGCTGAGTGAACTGTTTAACACCCGTGCCTTTCGTGTCCGGCGGCTGCAGGCCATGGCCGCGCTTGTAAGACTCGACGACGCGGTTGCTCTTGGGGGGATGGTAGTCGTTATTGTTTCCATCGCCCTTACCGTCGGCAGCGGGTCGTCCTTTTGTGACATAGTCGTAGAGGTAATCGGCGAGGGTCGCCTGCGCCTCTTTGCTGATGTCCGCCAGGTTGGGTTCGGTGAAATCGATGCCCTCGAGACTCTTCTTGGTGTCTGTTTCCGGGTCGTAACTGGGGTCGGTCAGGGCCGGCGACGGAATTTTGGGTTTATCGGCCATTAATTCTTTCTCCTCGACTCAGCGATCATGACCTTCGTTCCCTCCATCATGTCGTGGAGAATCTCGTGGTACCTGTTTCTGATTTCGGGCTGGGCGTTTTTCAACAACGCGCTATACATTTCTGCCAGCTTGTTGCCCTTTTTGGCCTCACGCTCCAGCCACTTCTCCGCGTTGTGCTGCTTGTCCTCTGGTGTCATCTCTCTCATCCCGTGTGTTGTGCCGTCGGAATATTGGTCCGATCTTTGCCTGTTGCGACGTACTGCTGTTTGTACGGGCCAACCTGGGGTCCGGTTTTTAATTCGACCTGTAGAATCTCTGTCGCCAGCTTCTCGCTGTCCAGAGAGACGTGCAGCACTATTTTGGTGTTGGGAAGGTTGTGACTAACCGAGAGATGTCCACCCGTGAAGTCCTTCATCGCGTCGAGGACAGGTTGAACTTTCGCCAATTTCTCTGGTGTTAGCTTATCTCCCGCCTGCGTGACCTTGCCCAGCTCCACGATCACATTGTCCAAGTTTTGCAGATCCTTGATCAGATTTGTGGACACCGCCGTGCTGTCGACAGCGGACATCTTGCTTTCCATAATCGCCTCGGGCACAACTTTAAGCATCGCCACAAATGTTGCTGCAACACATGTTAAATCAGCTTTGACTTGGTCCATCTTGATTTTCTTGAGATTCTTTCTTGATGCCTTGAGGCGCGTCTGGAGGTCTGCGATGGACTCTATTTGCGCTGTCAGCGTGTGCACCACAGCAAGCTTGGAAAGGCGTTTTTCCTCTTCGGCAGTTATTTTTTCCTTTTTCATTTTCTCTGCCATCTCTTTCATATGCCGCTCTATGTTCCAGCCGGCTTCGACCTTGAAATTGTTGAGGGCCCTGGTGTACGCCGGCGAGCTCTGCTCAATTTTGCCTGCCGCGACAAGCTTTAAAGCTTCTTGCTGCGCGTAGAAACTAATTGCGTCTGCCCGGGCCTTTTTGGCGTCGGCTTCGGAGGCGGCGCGATCAGCGGTGGCGGCTTTGAGATCGACGGAATGCTCGCCTGGAATTCCTTTCTGGTATCGCCGGCTGGCGGCGGCGGCTTTGGCGGCGGCTTCGTCGGCGGCGGTCTTGGCGGCGGCGGCTTTGGCCAGCGATTCCTTGTACAACCTGGCTGTGAGCTCGACACCTTTCTCAGCTTCCTTGCGCCACCCTTTCATGGCGCGAGCTTGAGTGTCCGCGAGGAGCTGCGCCGCTTCCTTGATTTCTTTTTGTGCTTTTCGAATGCGCTTAGTAAGATTGAAGGCGCCGAGAGTGTAGCCATCCGCGACCATCATCAAGCCCTGGGTTATTGCGTCACCTGTTGCGTCGGCCCACTCGCTGATTTTCTTCGGGCTGATCATTCCCATCGACATCGTGCTAAGAATCGAGGCACCGAACGCCTTGGAGGCGTCCCCGAATGCGGCGGCGCCGGACTTGGGCGAGTTCATTCCCGCCTTAATTCCGTCGTAGATCCCCTTGGCGACCATAATACCGACCCCAATGAATCCTGCCTTGGTCAGCATTTTACCGGAAGAAAAACCGCTCTTGAAGACTTTCGAGGCGCCTTGCGCAAATCTTCCGGTAAAATTCTTAAGATTCGACATCACCGCTGGACTAGTTGCGGTCTTTGGGTTGACAAGCTTCCCTAAAATATGATTGAACGCCATGCCGCCGGCGAGGCTTAGTAAACTAGTAGCCAACGACGGAAAGAACCCGACCGCGAAGGCCGCGCCGGCAGCTTTTCCGATGTCCCACAAAATGGGCTCTAAAATGGGCCACAGGGTCTCCCAAAGCTTCTTGAGCTTGGGCACAATCTTTTTCCATGCGACCTGGAGAGACTTCATAAGCTTCTTGAATATCGGCGATACCTTCTTGGCCCAGTCTGATTTTCCGGCCATTCCGAACAGCACGGAGAACAGGCCCTTTCCCTTGTTCTCCTTCTTTGCCATCTCCTTCGTGAGATCGTCCAGAAAGCCCTGGACAGCCGGCAGCACTTTTTCCGACAGAATGGTTGCCGCCTTCTCAATGGCCACACCTAAACCTTCCATCACGAATGTCGCGAATTTCCCAATCGCCGCCTTGGCCTTTTTAAAAAGTCTCCCCCCGGGACCCATGCGAGTTTTAAACGTTTTTTCGAGGTCATCGAAGAACTTTACCCAGTCGCCCCCTTTAAAGAGCGCCTTGAAGGCGTCCTCAATGCCGTCGACAAACTTTGTAAATACCTTCGGATCCAAAAACTCCTTTAGAGCGGTGATCATGTCCAGGACACCCGGAAAGCTCTCCACGAAGGCTTTGCCGACCCTGCGGCCCATCAGGAAAACTTGGTGCAAACTCTTCCGAATCAGCTTGAGCAGGTCTTTCATGTCTTTGGCCTTCAGGACGCCCGTGCCGAACCCCCCGATGAAAGCGTCGAAGAACCCATCGAGCTTCTCGACATCGAGAAGCTTGTTGAGCTTCTTGATCTGTTTGCCCAGGTCGGCCATCACCTGCTTCTGGGTCATCTGCTTCTTGTTGGCCTTCTCGGACTGCTTCTCAATCGACTTGTAGGACAGGCCCTGCTTGTCGAGCGAGAAGGCCGCGGCCAGGCTCTGCCCCTCCAGACCTGTGAGCTGTGACAGCAGCTGTTTCTGTTGATAACTAAACTTGGAAATGTCCTTGCCGGCCCTGAAGAAGGACTTTCTGAGAATGTCGATCTTCTCAGCCGGGTTTTGGGCAGCCATCAGTTTCATGGAGTCCACGTTCATCCCGAACGCCTGGTTCATCTGTGACGCCGCCTGGGCGGTGTCTGAGAAACCCGCGAACTTCGACATCACGCCCGCCAGGTCCTTGATCTGGATGCCCAGCTTCTTGGCGTACACCACCATCGGCGCGAAGGCCTTGGGTCCCAGATGTCCGAAGGTCTGGACATCGGTTATCATCTCCGCCATGCCCTTGGACACGACCTTGACACTCATCCCGAACCTTTTCGCGGTTCTAATCGAGGTCTTGGCGAACTCATTCATCGTCTTCTCGACGTTCTTTCCCATGCTCTCAGCCAAGCTCATCATCTGGCCCATGGATTCCGCGGAGAGGCCCATACCTTTCTGCATCATCGCCAGCCTCAGGCCGCTCTTCTTGAAAACGCCCTGCAGTCGATAGAAGGCATCTCCCGTTCCGACCGCGAGCTCATTGACCGCCTTTAGCGCGGCCGCGACGCCCTCCGCGCCGTGACCGAACGCTCTGGAGACACTCAGGCCTGTGCCCGCGAGGTTCGACGCCTGCCCCTGTATGACGCCCAACTGCCTCGCGACCGCCCTTCCCGGCCCTCGGGCGATGTCGCCGAACTGATCTCTAATCTCCTCCAGGGCGTCCGCGATCGCGGTGGACCTGGGGAGGTCCTGCGCCGTCTTAATTAGCGCGGACCACATCTTGAGGGGCGCGGACAAAATTGCTATGGACAGCTTTCCAATCGCGCCGACCAAATTGAACACCCCGGTGGCTGCATTGGTGAGCATCCCCATGCCCGCATCCAACGCGTCTCCAAAGGCGCCAAACACCTTGGTCGCGATCGCTGCCTTGCCTCCGGCTTTGCCCAGCGCGCCGGACATGTTCGATGTGCCCCCTTGCGCGCTCTCCGCGGCGTCAGCGGCGCCCTCCAGGGCATCGGAGACACCGCGAATTCCCTGCTCTGTTTCATCCAAATTTTGACAGTCCAGCGACTTGCAAATATTCGCGGCGACTCCGGCCTGCTTCGACAGCAGTCGACTCTGCTTCTCTATGAGCGCGGATCGGGCAGATATTGCCTTGTTAATTTGCGCTTGAATTTGCAGTTGATCGCCGAGGTCCGCCATGCTGGTGCTCCCAGCGACTAAATATCACATCGATCAAGTTAGGTGAATCGACGCAACTTAGCGGGAACCTGACCTCTGGACACACCCCTCAGCGATCTGGACTGGTGATCGTTGCTGTGAGCTGCCTTGGACGCTCCCTGGGCGGCTTTCATCTCCTCGATCACTCGCTCAATGAACCACCTTCGCTGCCAGATGGGCAGCGACATCGCCTCGGTGTAGGTGAAACCCATGTAGTACATCAGAGTAAAAACGGGCTCCAGAAAAAAGATCTTGTCGTCAGGCGTCAGGCCAAAAAAAGGAGACGCCGATCGGCAAGCCCACCTCCGAGGACTCAAAGCAGCTCGAGCAGTCCATCCACGCCTTCATGTCGATGCCGGGCTCGCTGTCGTCCATGTACTTTCGAAGAGCTCGGCTGTCTCTTGCTGGCATATTCCTGATGAAGGCTCGAATCTTGGACTTGTCGGTCACATCCCCCACGGAGACGATCGAGTACACCAGCCGATTTGTGATGAGATTGTCGACGTCGCCGCCGAGCTTTGCCTTCTTTCTTCGATCCGACTCGATCGACATTCTTTGCTCGTCCCTGCCGGTCAAAAATTTGAAGCACACCCTTTTCTTCGCGGTGGGCAGATCGAACTCGAACAAATTCTCTCCCAACTCGACCGGATCGATCTCCAGTCGTTTGATGGGCAGCTCAGCGAGATTGAACGACTGCTTCGACTTCTCGCCACAACTCGGACAATCGACCTCCACCTCATAGTCGGCGCCGTACCCAGTAACCCTGATTGCTGTCATGATTGCGTTTCGGTCGCCGCTGATCATACTGTCGACGTCCACATCCTTGTCGGCGATGCAGGACCTGAGCAGCTCAGAGATCACTGTCCCCTTCTTGATCAGCGCGCGGGAGGTCAGAATGTCCTCCTCCCGAGCAGTCATCGCCCGAATCTCAATCGTTTCCCTGTTGTAGGAGGCGCTGTCTGCCGGGTAGATTTTTCCCTCTGATGGCAGTGGGACCGCTTCCACCGGAATCTCCATTCCGAAATCGTCCCTCATGACGTCGCGCGTCTGGTACCCTTGCTTCTCGGCCTGCTGCGCAGCGAAGACCTGATTTTCATTTCTCTTCTTGCTAGCCACTATTCATCTCCGTGTGAATGGTCAAATCGTATTCACGCTACATTGTGTATAAAAATGCCACACTGTAAATATTCGGTTCAATACTCATATTTTGAGAAGATGTACACACAAAAATCCTCCCAGAGGTAGGAATACCAAAGGGAGGATCTTGTAAGCAGGTTGTTATCGTATGTTTACATCAATACTGTAAAACAGCGTTGTCAAATCGAATTGTGAGGGAGATCTCGGACGGGTCCGAGGCGGCGTAGTCGAGGGAACCGAAGTCCGCCGCGGTGAGAAAGGCACCCTTGATGTCCCAAAGCTCCACCACTGTACCGACGGGATCGAGCATCTTGAGCTGAATGTCCCTCTTGTAGAAGTCGGCGTAGCCCGCACGGCCGGAGACCGACTCGAAATGGGTCCTGATCCACTCCATCACCTGCTGGGCGCCGGAGGGCGCGATCGGATCGTGCAACGTGACTGTGAGTGTCTCGAACGTGCCCTTACCCGCGATGTAACGCTTGTGGTTGATGTAGGGAATTTCCATTTCCTCGAACGAAATATTCGGCCGGGCTGCGGTCTTCATGAGGAAGGCGTCGATACCCTCGATCGCCAGCACCCACCTAAACTGTCGCTTCGGCTCAAACTTGTTGGGAAGCATGTCGGTAACTGCGAGTGTCTCTGCCATTTGTGTCTCCTAATGTGCACACATAAGTATGCGTTTCTCCAAATTTCTCTTAGATGCTGTTGCTCACGACAAAGTCGAGCGAAACGAACTCAACCGAACGCGTCGGCTGTAGGAAAATCTTTCCTCGAATAGTGTTGTTCTCAATGTCCGCCTGTGTAGTGGTTGAAGTGTCGATCAGCACCTTGTACCTGTCTAGGCCGCCCTGCGACTGAACACTGGCCAGAATGGGCTGGATTCGAGAATTGAAGGCCGCGATCGTCGAAGCCTGATTAGGCTCGAACAGGAAGGTCCTGGCCACGTCTCTCACTCGACGTCTGATGTCGATTAGGAGGCGTCTCACATTGACGCGGTCCAAAGCGCTCTGTGCCGCGAGCATAGTCTTCTGTCCAAACACTGTCACACCGCTCTCGGTGACCACGTCTCCGATGATCGGATTGATGTCTGCGCTATAGAGCTCGTCCCGGTTCGTCTGCAGAAGCTCGACCTTTGGATAGAGCGCGGCCGAAAGAGCGCCTCGTGTGAACCCAGCCGGTGCGAACCACGGAAATCCGATTGCATCATTGAGCGCGAACGCTCCCAGCACGACCGCCGACGGAGGCGCCTGCACGTTAGTGTTGGTTGCGGAATCTGTGATCACAACGTCCGGGAAATAGGCCGCCGCGAACGAAGAATCCATAGCTCTTCCCTCAAAAGTGTTCACTGTGTTGGCGACACTGATGGTCGCGTTGGATGATGTGACGTAGGTATTGAGCTCGTCCTTCTCCTCAATATCCATGAGATAGAGCGCGTCAAACCTTCGCTCGGTAGACTCGACTGCATAGTCAGTGACCGCCGGGTGTCGAATTCCGGGAATGGCGAGAAGCTGAATGTCGACATCCTGCTTGGCCTCCATCACATCAGTCGCCTTTCTGTAGGCTGCAACCGTCGGGCCATTCTTACCTCCCTGGTTGCTGGAATCGTCCATCTCTCTTCTGATTGCAACATCACTTATCTTAGACTTCTCAGCGTCGAAAACATTGGTACCGTCGAAGCCTCCCTGGAGCGGGAAGGTAAACTTGAAATATTTCTGGCTCGGTATGTGTGCCAGGTCCTTAGAGGCATTGATAAGTCGCGTCTTGTCGGACACATCGCCGTCTCTATCGAGAATGGAGCCACTCTGGACGCCACTTCTTCTGTAGACCGCCGCTGCCCACTGTTGCGGATCAGGTCGATCGTTCGATCCAGTAATTACCTGTACACGCTCCAGCGAGAAGAAGTTATTGTTGAATCGATCAGCGTCAAGAATGCATCCCCCAACGTCTGCTGTGCCCTCGTTGGCGCCAACAAGTGGATCTTGGTTCGTTGTGTAGAACTTCGGAAAGTACTTAGTGAACGAGAGAAGAGAAGCATCAATCTTCTCGTTCTTGTTGGGCGCGTCCTTGTTTGTCTTGACCTCGAACTGCACGCCCCAAGTGAAAGCGACCTCCACATTCTTTTTCGGTGTCACACCCACCGAAATCGACTCACGCAACGGAACCGGCGGCTGAACCACACTTCGCAGATGATCTGTGGAGATGCCACAAGCAATTGCTGCTCCGTTCCCGTATAAAAACGGCCCAAAGCTTCCTGTCAGGATCGAATCCGCGGTGTTGTTGGTTATCGAGGTTCCGGAGGTCACCAGGTGGTGGATTCCTCTGAACCCGCACGGTATCGCCGTCTCGTCCAGTGTCTCGTTCTTGAGCTCGCTGCTCAGCGTAACGCGAACAAAGTTGGACACGTTCGGATAGTCTCCCTCGACCACGATCTTCTGGCTTCCCGCATTGGCATCAAAGTCGAAGTAAGTGCGCTGGTCACCAATTCTCTTCGCGACGTAATTGTCGGAAGTCGGATCCAGGCTCAAGCCCCTGAACGATTCTACCACCTCAGGATTGAGATCATTGTCACCCCATCTGCGCACAACCAGATCGAAAGAGCCGTACTTATAATTGGCCTTCGAGGAGGCTGCGACGTTCTCGATGGTGATCTTGAACTCGCCGGAACCGATCACACCGTCAGACAGCGTGGTAACCTTGAAAAGGTTCTTGTTCGATCCACCAAATTCTTGCGACACGACGAACGGGCTGAACGCAGACTCGAACCGGTCCTCGAAGTTCTCAAAGTTTGGAACTCCAATAGTGGTGGTGCTAGTTGCTGAGGCTTTATTTCTGGTAAGCGAAGAGGTCAGCAAAAGCGCGACAGGTTCCAGATTCGAGCCAGTCTTTGCCGTTGAACCGCCGGCGGCTACCACGCCGGTGCCTGTCACAACCGTCAGACTCGCATACATGTCGTAGTGTGTGTACAGATAGTGTCCTGCATTCTCAATCTTTGTCGGATCAGTGTTTAAGACATTAGCAAAATAGTTTGCCACCTCGGGATCGAACGACGCAGTGATGATATTGTTGTGAGTTGCGCTGTTCTTGAGACCGTTAAGCAACATCACAAACTCCTGCTTGGAATTTGCCTTGTTGACAGAACCGATATTAGCGCCAGCATTTTTAGAACCACTGAACCCGTTATAAGACACTATATTCGCTGCTGGCGTCATATTACCAGCTCCACCCTCGGGGGTTCGGACAAGGTTGGAGCTCAGCGCTAACACGACACCCGAGGGCGCCATGATCACACCTCGCAAAATCGGTGCCGCAATATTCGCCCCAACAGTCTGAATTCCCGCATCACTGAAAATTGTCGAACCTACACTCTCAGACATAAATGCCGCGAGAAAGTAGGATCTGCCAAGGGCACCGTTGGAGGCACCGGTGGCTGCTCCAGCCTTCGCATTTCTGCCGATGTTTCCGTTCGACTGGGGCAGCTGTTGTCCCACAACAAAACCGGAATTTGTGACCTTGCCCGCATCGTTTCCAGTCGAAGTTCTCTTCTTGCCGTCTCCAGCTCCGAGAACTCTTATAAAGGTTCCGGCACTGGAATTTCGCAGCCACTCACGCATTGCGATAGGGCCAAACTTCTCACCGTCACTATTACCGAACGTCGAGATAAAGTCCTGAAAAGTCGCAACTGTGACAGGCACAAAAGCAGGACCTCTAACCGAAGTGCCCACAACACCCGCTGGAACTCCGGATGGAGTTATTTGCGTTGGTCCAGAGAGGTCTATCTCCCTCGCGATTACACCTGGACTAACTGGAAATGTAAGCTCTGCCATTTTTTCTCCTACCCCTTTCTCTACTTATTGTCTTACTCAAAGCTAACACCATTGTTTGTGATGACGAAGTCCACCGAAATGAACTCGACTGCACGTGTTGGCACCACTTGGATTGTGCCCTTCATTCTATTCTGATCAATTTCAGACTGCGGATTATTCGTCCCATCGCAGATCACCTTGAATGCATCAATTCCCTGGCGCGCCTGTACGAACGTCAATTCCTGCGTCGTCTGCCCCACAAATCGTGCTCTAGTAGCAGCATTATTCTGCTCAAAAATGAGTTTTTGAGCAATACCAACAATTCTACGCTTGATATCAAGCATCATTCTTCTGACATTAATTCGATCCAACGCACTTTGAGCGACCTGCAGTGTTTTCTGCCCAAAAATCACGAATCCGGATCTCGGAAAAGTGGCGATTGGGTTGATCTTTGCATCATAGAGATCATCTCTGTTAGCTGCGGAAAGCCTGTTCTCCACATTGGTCACAAAATCTAGCGCACCCCTGTTGAATCCCGCTGGAGCGAACCACACCTGCTGTGTTCTATCGTTAAAACCAATCGCCCCCAACGCCGCAACTGAGGGCGGCGTCTGGACAACTCGATTATTTATTTCGTCAGTAACTGTCACATCCGGAAAGTAGACCGCGGTGTAGTTGTTGTCAACAGCTCTACCTTCAAACTTATCAATCGTCTTTGTAACACTTGATCGTGCAGATGAGTCATCGTAAAGACGATTTGAACCCTTATCGTACTCGATGATATCCATCAAGTAGAGCGCCATGCCGTAGTCCTTGGTTTTCTGCATGGCGTGATCAGTCACATAAGCCTCTCGCACACCCGGAATCGCCAGCAGATTGATTTTTGATGTCACCGGATTGGTGATAATGTCGATGGCTCTGCGCACGGATGCAATATTGTTATTGAGGCGACCCTTACCTGCCTGATTAATTCCGCTAGATGCGGTCAAGCCTATATTGGTGGTAGCGCCAGCCTTGCCGCCTGTATCAGACGAGAAAGCTCTGTCTCTAAAGTAGAACTGATCTGTGTCGAGAATATTTACGCCGTCGAACCCACCATAAAAAATATTAGTGAACTTATTGTAATCAGTGAATCTATTGAACAGCGCGGAAGACGTGGCAATCAAAGATGCCAGTGTAATTCTGTTAGCTCGAGCACCATCTGTGACCGTATACACACTGGGGTCGGGACGACCGTTTCTGACATAGGCCGTGTCCAGCATGTGTTCTGATGCTGTACCTGTCACCCGTGTCACCACCTGGGCGAGTGTCGATCCAGTGACGCTGAGCGCGACTCGTGCCAGTGTGAACTTGTTATCGTTAAAGAGGTCCGCACCTGTGCCTGTCACATGTGCATCAAGCAGGTGAATTCCCGAGAACTTTGTGTAAGCGCGAACCAGTGGGTTGATTCCGGCGCCCTCATTGGACCGAAGTGCTGCGTTACCAACACCGAGATTGCTATCATTGCTCGAAGACACTGGGATCGGATCTGTTTTGACACCCCAGTAGAATCTCGCGTCGACGCGTTCAATTTTCCCTGCCTCGCCCAAGAAGGTGGGTGCCGATTTAACCGCGCCCCTAGTGGCTTTCACTCGCAACGGCAGCGGAGGCACAATTGATCCGGTAAGAGAATGTGCAGACGTGGTTGTTGTCCCACCACCGATGCCCGACGCCCCGAGTCTTCGAGTCGACGACGCACCCACCGCCGTACCCTGTGAGCTGCTTATTGGAGTTTTGGAGTCGGTCAAGGTGTCATTCGTCTTGAGTGCTGGCATGCCCCGGAATCCGAAGGGCAACGACTCCTTCGGAATCTGCTTCTTCTCAACCTGTTCGTCCATCACAATTCTGATTCGCTGCGACACATTCGGATACTTGCCCGTGACGTCCAGGCGGCGTTCATCTGGATTCTCCTGATCGAAGTTGTACCTCACCTTCTTGTCGCCGATCAGACGTGCGACATATCGATCCGAATTGGGATTGAGCGAGCACTCTGGGTATCTCTCCAGAATTTGTGCGTTACCATCACTGTCCTCAAAATTTCTGATCTGCACCTCAAATAACCCGTACGGTTGCTTCTCATTAGTGCTAGCCCTGAGGCCGGCGATCGATACCTTGAACTTCTCGTTCGCGTAAACACCATCGTCGAGAGTCTCAAATCGAAACAGATTGTACTCCATTTCTCCGAATGGCTGCGAAATAAAGTCGGTCGTTCGAGGTGTCGTGTACCGGGTATCGAATCTACCGTAAAGATCCGCAAACGCAATTCCGCTGATTCCAGATGCCGCCGACTCGGACGCCGATCCGGATAAGATTCCAACGGTCGCGTTGCTGCTGTCCGAAATCACCGGAGCAAGATCAGCCTCCACTGCGTAGTCCAAATAGAGCAGGTGCTCCTCCTCCTGAAACTTCAGAGGATCAGTATTGAGTACCTTGCTAATGTAAGCGCCATCGTTTGGATCCAGAGAGGCTGTGAGAATTTTGATTCCCTTCTTGTTCTCATGGTTACTCCAGCCGATACCCGACGAGGAACTTAGCACAATCTTAAAATATTTTGCCTGAGACAGCGGGCTGTCTCCAATTGCACCAACAGTTGCAGCATTGTAAGTCGATGCCACCAAATCGCGATAGGACGAGGAATGGCTCAGCGCCATCATGCGTGTCCCAGTCGCCATAAGAACGACACCTCTCACCAGATACATCGCTGACGCATCATCGATGCTACCGTTATCGGTAAAAATTGGAAATCCATTGACCTCATCACCGTCCTCGGCCTTGTGCTTTGCAACAATCATCTGGACGTAACCCTGCTTGCCGCTCAGGGTGGGATCATCAGAAGTCGAGCCTGCAATTTTGAAGCCTGCATTGGCAACAACTCCCCCAACACGAGTATTAGCAAACTGGGTGGTGGTCTCATTGGAACCGGCACCGAGCAGTCTAATGTAAGTTGCCGATGTTCTGTTCTTAAGCCACTCATTAACGGCGTACGGTCCAAATCGTTTGGCATCAAGGGTTCCAAACTTCGTTTCAAAATCAGCGAAAGATCCCACAGTGACAGGAACGAACGCGGGTCCTTTCTTGGCGGTTCCAATGACGCCGGCCGGAACACCCGCCGGAGACGCTCGGCCGCCTGACAGGTCAATTTCCTGATCGAAAAAACCGGGTGATCTAAATGTCTGCTCAGCCATATTTTCTCCTGTACTCCTCTATCTAACAGTGCGCCATCTGTAAGTATCTCGTTAATTTTGAAACGCTCACCAAATCAGTGAACTTCTCGATAAACAGTCTCCCCATTTCGGTTATAGCGTGTCTTTACGACGCTTTTTTTCTGGGTGCGTTTTCCAAAGGGATCAGTGATTGTCTCAACAGTTCTCTGACGCACGTCATTGACCGCAGCACCGATCAAAACCGAATCATCTCTGTCTGGAGAAGAAGCGTTCAAATTTCTAGTGTCGTTATACGTCACTGACTCCTGACCGGCTACAGCACCCCCGGGTAACGGTGCACTAATTCTTCTCGCGTCGTCCAAAACATAACTGTCCGGATTTCCACTAGGCGCTCCCACACTGACATCGCTTAAAATTTGTGCAGACGTCAAGTCCAACTCAAACGACAACTGGGGAGACGACAATACTGACCTCAATCGATTAGGCGCACCCGGGTACGTCTCCCCCAGTAAATATCCGGGAACCTTCAGCGTGAAGGATGTCCTGATGATCCGTTCATCGTCGGTAAAATCATCAAAATTATTGCCAGGCGCAAATCCTGATTCCATATAAGCCACAAATGTGTAACCCTTTTGCGTCTCAAGTCTGAATGTTCTTTGGGCGTAGCTCTGCGCATTTGACATGATCGACATAATGATATTGTTCATCTGCTGGACATACTGTGCCCATACAGTCACCTCATAAGTAGCTGTTATAAAATTTGGTGGAGGCATCTCGATGACTTCGAAGATATTGTTGTCCAAATTTAATTCGAGCAAATTTCCCGCTCGAATTTGGTCAGTGAGAGGAGCAGACCCTCTTCGAGACGCAATCCTTCCCGGCTCAGCGCCCTCTAGTGGACTACCTGAACTTTCGTTTAAAAATGCTTCTCGCGTTGCTAAATTATCGGAATTTTTTAAACCCAGCTTATTGATAAGTCTTTGGTATCTCGGATCCTTTTTGGAGATCTGCTTTTTAATGATGTGCGGCACAGAGGTGTTAGATGCCAGGCCCATCTCGTTCTCCTGTGTCAGGTTCGATCTCATGATCGAAATGACAGGCAGAATCAGCGCATTATTTTTGTCCCGCAGGGGTTTTTTGCGCGCGATAATCGCGAATCTTTCGCCACCCGCAAACACAATGGGAACCCGCTGTGTCTTCTTCTTGTAGGAGTAAGTCAAGGGAAGATCCTTGTCAAATAGATTAAAAAGTGCCCTATCGATGTCCTCAATTGTACAGCTGGGAAGCTCCAGAAATGTGTCTGATGTATTTTTACCCGAAGATGGTGGATTACCAGGTCGGTTAGCCTCGAGTTGTTCACGCGTTGACATGTTTAGCTCTCACCGTAAAATGACGATCCAGCACCGGAGTCGTCTCCCCGAGGCGAGACCTCCGCGGGTCCCGTTATTGGCGCATCAAGAACATCCTTTTGTTGCATCGATCTAACGT
>Ga0209756_1002706_pt1 | contig 15044 bp, 20 predicted proteins | sample ETNvirenome_6_85_FD_184071 | JGI IMG/M metagenome (GOLD analysis project Ga0209756, IMG submission 184071) | Marine viral communities from the Pacific Ocean - ETNP_6_85 (SPAdes) (version 3) | ecosystem: Environmental > Aquatic > Marine > Oceanic | place: Pacific Ocean | collected 2013-06-19
ATCATTCATAAAAATTGATTTTATTTTTATAAATACCAAATGGACGTATGTTTAGTTGGGATAATATATAAATTTTTATCATTCAATGATCAAATTAAATTATATAAATTAGAGAAATTTATATATTATCATTTAGCTCGGAATGTTAAATTGAATGGAAAAAATTTAATCAATAGAATATTGAAACAAAAAAGATTTAAAAATATATATAAACTAAATTTGATGAATGATAAAAATATATCTGATAGAGGAATCAGATATATAAATATACATACTTTAAATTTAAAGAATAATAAAATTATAACTGATAAAGGAATTGAATATATGAATCTACATACTTTGAATTTAGAAAGTAATAGAAATATAACTGATAAAGGAATTACACATATGAATTTACATGTTTTAAATCTATGTGATAATAATAATATAACCGATGAAGGAATCAAACATATGAATTTACATAGTTTAGATTTAACTTTCAATAAAATTATAACTGATAAAGGAATTAAACATATGAATTTATATAAAATAAATCTAAATTTTGTAAATAACATAACCGATGAAGGGATTAAACATATGAATTTACGTACTTTATATTTATGTGATAATCATAATATAACTGATGAAGGAATTAAACATATGAATTTACATACTTTAGATTTAAGTTTTAATGTTTATATAACTGATGAAGGGATTAAAAATATGAATTTATATGCTTTAAATATACGTAATAATAAAAATATAACTGATAAAGGGATTAACCATATGAATTTACATACTTTAAATATATATAATAATGATTATATATCATACAAAAAAATCGCAAAATCAAATTTATGTATTCTTATTTTAGATAAATTTCATTTTGAGAATGTTTATAATAACTTTAAAAATTTAAACCTGACCGACGAAATATTGAATGATATAAATTTTTATAAATATGATGGTGTAGTAGAATATACTGATCAGATATATATAGGTCAACCAAGGTATAGAGATATATATAAATATAAAAATTGATTTTATTTTTTTAAATTGAAAAGTTCACATAAAATGGAACCGGAAATTGAAAATGATATGATTGGTATAAATAAATTATATAATGAAATTACAGATTTAAAAATGAAACTCAGTGATAAAATCAATAAATTCAATACCGATATTCAAACAACATCTAAAAAAGTAATAAAATGTTTCGAATCATATCCTAAATATGGTAATAAAAGCGATGATATCAAACTTTTGAATATCATAGATATCAAAATAGATAAACAAGATATACCAATTATTCATGATTATCTACATGCACCAATTTATAAATTACGTGCAAAAATAAAACAAGATGACGATATGAAAAAAATAGCATTGAAAAATGATCTATATTATTCGGAGATAACTAATGAATATAGCGATAAATTTGGTGATTTATATGTATATGAGGATATAGAAACACCAATGGAATCATTTATATCTAAATATAATTTAGTTATGGGTGAGGAGCATTATTTCAAAATTCTTGACCATGTCAACGATGCAGCATGGGAGTTACATTATATGGATAATGACTCCCATATATTAAAAATATACAGGAAAAAAGATCATAAATTATTATATAATCATAATATTGATATATCTTATGAAACAGAACTAGATTCCGGGCAATATACTGTTACTGTCTACAGCAGGGAATATATATTGAATGATATATATATTGACGATCAAATAAATAAAAAAGATCTACTAAATTATGTGTCTGATATTATTGAAGATGAAAATATAATGGAATTTATAATCGAATCGAATGGTTTTAAACTTAATTAATTTATTTTTTTTTATTAAAAATAAAAATAATTTGTTATATGATGATAACTTGTAAATATATTGATTTACTGTGATGTTAAATTTCTTCCACTTTTGATTTCCTGGATAGTCTTCTCAATGTCTGAAATATAACCGATAGATTCTATGATCGCTGTAAAATTATTGTCATACTCATTCGATGAATAACAATTATTTAATATTCTCAATTGATTGATTACATTTTGAATAACGTCATTTGTTTGTTTTAAAACTATATTTTTTTTAGCTCCATCTATTCCGAACATCGCACCATTCATACTTACGTAATTTACACTCGTTTTTAAAGTTTTTACCATTCCTTGAATCATAATTAATTTCTCATTTGAGAATAAATCATGATTTGATAGTTGATAATTGATATCTCTTAAGATTTCTTGTATATGCATTTCTCTATAAGTTTCCTGTATGTACATTTTTTTACAATTTATACATATAATCAATTTCTATTTTGATTGATATTTATAAAAAAATAAATTTAATTTAAAAATATATAATCATTTCGTTTGGATCAAATACTTCTATGTGATTTTTATCAGGTACCGGTCGAGCTATTACATACCAACTTTTCCCTTTTTTCAATAAATCTTCAGCTATATTTTCATACATCTGTGAACATGTTTGAAAACGTTTGATATATCCATCAGTTATATCGAATGGTATATCTTTACCTAATGAAATGTCAGTTGCCATTGTACCTTTTAATCTAGTATATTCCGAATTGGTCATTTTTAAAGATGAAATTCGATCTTTTTTAGGAATTATTTTTTGGTTAAATTTGATAACATGTTTCGTTTTAATTAATTTAAATTTATCCATTTCTATTTAGGTATATAATAAAATCAATTTTACTTTATTGTTAAATGAGTAATTCATATTTTGAAAAACTTTCAAAAAAAGTAAAACTTAGATTATCTAATCCTAAATTTGAAACATGGACCAAAGCAAAACCATTACCGGCATTGATAAATATAGTTAATAAATCGGATGACACTTTTCCAAAAGAATATTTACATATAAAAATAGATATTCAAACTTTAATTTTAAAATATACCTACTGGTCTCTCACACGATTTAATAATAAAATTCCAAAAAAAATATTGAAGGAGATGAAAATTTATAATCGTTTAAATAAATATAAATTGATTTAATGTATTTAATATCAAATAACAGATAGTATAAAATACAATGTTGGATAAATTTAATCGATTGTCACATATGATAAACAAAGTTCAAAAAAAAACTAATAGATCAACGTTCAATGGAAGAAAAACTAAAAAATACGACAGAAATCATACCCAATAATATTTACATTTAGGGCAAACATATATCCTTGTCATAGTTTTCATATTGTAATCATATTTGAGAATATTACTATCACATTTTTTATTTTTACATTTTTGTCTTATTTTTTGATAAATATCATCATCAACCATACCTTTAATTTTTTCTATTGATACATCTTCCCTAATATTCATGTCAATATATAATTTCGGTGCAGATAAATCATATGTTTCTTCACATATGGGACAATGATCGTGATACATTCCTGTTTTAATATTTCTTTTTTTGATAATGAGTGAACCACATTTACAAAACTTCATTTTTATTATTATATATAATAAATCAATTTTGTATTTAATATTAGATCTATATCATAAATTTAACCGATCGTGGATTTGCAATAATTTTATATGAATTAATATTATCAGTATTATCAGTATGTAATGAGTTATCATCATATGGAATTTCACTTATTGGTGTATTGAATCCCGGGTTATATTCAGTTTGTATATCTGATTGAGGAATATCCATGAATATTTTTAATATATTATTTGAATAATGTATCGGTTTATAATGTATACATATCTTTAATGGTTTTGGATTAAATGTTAAACACCATTTTAATATATCCGTGATTTTATATATATTACGATTTATATTATTCAAACTAATAATTTTTTCTTTATTTTTATAATAAAATGTATAGTATTGAATAATATTCTTTTTCAATGGGAATAATTTATAGTACCGTAATCTTATAGATCTTATATTTTTGGATAATAATTTATAAATAAAATACATATTATAAATATAATAAAAATTGTTTTTAATATATATGGCTCCTCATCAAAAAAATAATTTTGGAAACAAACCATTATTATGGCGTGAATCAGATAAAGAATATATTCATAATAGAATCTTACCAATTTTAAATACAGGATCTGTTATATTTACTTTTTTATTTATAATTATAACAATATTAACAATATGGTTTTTGGGAGAATTACCATTCGCACTATCAACACCGATTATCATAATATTCAGCGGATTTGTCTTTGTCCCCGGAGGAATTATAGCATCGAGTATGTACATAAATAAAACATTGAACAATAACGACAAATCATTATCATTATTTGTATTTGAAACTTTCGAAGCATTTAGTTTATCTTGGTTATATCTATTAAAACCTACATTAAATTAATATATCATAAATTCTCTCGGATATAACTTTTCCAATTTTTCTTTTATCGCTAACCCGTAAACCCAGTAATGCTGTTTTATTTAAATTTAATCCACTAATTAATAGATTCATAGTTCCAAATTGATTCTGTATAGCGATGGCAACAGTCAGTGATACCCCATGAATTTGTCTCAACATTGAAAGATAGGTATTACTTTTGGTTTTATTTTTTGATTTTTTTATTTGTATATTGTTTTGATAATTACTCAATTTTATCATATATTCTCCACCTTTCGCTGAAATAGAATTATATTCATCTTTATCAACATTCCAAAAATATGTATGATTTTTAAGAAATGAAATATAATTTTCCAATATTTTAATAGTATGTTCTTTATTATCAGAAAATAGGATATTTATTTTATCACGTATTCTTTTATTTTTGATTGATGACATAACCGATTTTTTAATTCCTACATTTTTTATATCAGATATATTACCTTCTAACAAATAATATATACCGTGTTTTGGTATATCTGATGATATTATTCTACTAAATTGTTCATTCTTTCTACCATCTTTCAATGAGGCTTCATAATCGGTATAAGTTTTTCTTTCTATTATGATCATCGGTTTATTATTCAATCCGATAATATAATCACCAATATCACAATTACAACATTTCACTTCAATATTTTTTGTATCTTCATATTGTTTTATCAAATTATTTATGATATTTTTGGGTTCTCTTGTATCAATTTGAATATAAAAAATATGATTCATATCTATATATATCAACTATATTTGTTTAATATGATATCAATAAATTTTTTAAAGTATATCGGACCACAGATTCTCAGTTTCTTTATTATAAATTTTGTTTTGGTACTTTTTTTCTTTTTGTGTGAATACTATTTGATCCGGAAATTCCGATATCAATGTTACCGATCCACCATCATAGGTAAATAAATGTTTTTTCAAAATTGTTTCTTTTCCATTAATTAATATTCGGGCTCGACAATCACTATATGAATAATAAATAAAGAACATGATATCTATATTATTTATATCTTCGGATAATTTACCTATAAATACATATTGATCGATCTCTCTACGATTGATAGTCTCAGTAAAATCTATATTTTTCTTATGATATAATTGAATTATTATTGGATAATATAAGTCTGTAGCTGGAACAAATTGTTTTGGTAGATCTCCCATATCTTTGGGTATCATGGCTCTTATCGGTTTATAAAATGGTATATAAAACTGGAATTTCTTTATCATTTTTCTATAATAAAAACTGGCGATATACGGTACCGACGAACAATCATAATTTCTATATTTTACAGGATACGATCCTTTAGGATCAGGAAACCAACTTATATATTTCCTATTCGATGGTTTAAATTCAGTAATCATATTAAAAAATAAAATAAATATATATTTAATCAAATGGATTAATATCGAAATATTTCAATATTGTCAAAAGCATATCATTAACTGTAATATTATCATCCCAACCGGCACAATATTTTATTATTTCACCTTCATTGGATAACATATATTCAATAAATGTTTTATAATCGATCGATGTATCTTTTGTGATATATATAGCTGGTAAAATCATATCCATCTTTTTGGGTTTTATAATTCCACCCTTTTTGCCGCAGCCATATGATGTTTTCTTATATGTATAATATATACGTTCATTTTGCACTGGGGTACGTCCTGGATCACGCTTTTTAATCATATTTGCTGCGATTACATGTCCCACTCTATCTATCGAGGTTTCTTTATATGCATCAAATCCTTTAAATTTAGCACTTTTATAAAAATATGTATTATCAAATTGATGTTTATATATTCTCTTGATAAATGCTTTGGTATATGGGAGAACCAATTCTTTTCTATCACTCAACATGAATTCCATAATTTTTCTAGAAAATATTCTCTCAATTTTGGTTGCATCACGTTTTATACCTTTTACTCCTCTGATCATTTTTGTTTTTTTGTTATAATCACATGTTTCATGTTTATAACCATAGTATCTTTTTTTCACAGAGAATAGCCACAAATATGAAAATATTTTTTCCAATTCTATAATCATATTTGGTTGTTTCATTAATATATTGAAAAATATATTAATATCCTTTTCACATTTTACTCCATTATCCCATGCATCATAAAATCGTTCTTCCTTTTTCTTTTTATCACATGGGAATTTTATAAATACTGAATCCGTATCCCCGTATATACATTTCGATCCTGCTACAAATCCTGGCCAATGATATATTTTGTCATTTGATTTATCTCTTACTGTTCGTTTATCATTGATAAGATTTTCAGCAAATAGCTTATAGAAACTTAAATTCTGCACTGATACGATTTTTTCCAATTCCTCAAAATTATTCGGATCGGTCCAATCACCTAACCAATATTTCAATGATTTTGCAGCTGGTCTAACAAATTTATGCGCAATATCAGATATATCTGTAATTATCGTTCCACAACATAAATCATCACATGCATGAATGTAATTTCTACCTTCCTGAGTGGTAATACCACCAACGTGTGGAGCATATAATATCGAAAATGTAGCCAATGTTTGACCATAAACACTATTACATAAAACTTTAACAGCCTTTTGGTCGGCGTCAAGAATCTTTAATTTTCTTTTATAAAATTTTATTTTTTCTACATCTTTTAATGTAGGTATCAATTTTTTTATCGATTTCATCTTATCTTTAATCTTCTTTCTCGCATTTAACAAATATTGACATACCCTCGGGAGAACCCCTAATTTTTTATCATGGTTGGTTGGATTGATAGCTATATCGGCGTATCGCTTTTCCCCATTTTTTAATGTATAATAATATCTAGTATATTTTCCTTTCACTCTATATTTTTCTTGTAATATGGTTCTAGTTTTACATAAATTATTTTCAATCATCGTTGAAGGATACATCGACTTAACATCCATTGTTCCAACGCAATCATGTTGTCCTTTCGCAGGAACTGCAACTGCTCCACCTTTGGCAGTATATGATTTTATAAAATCATCATGTGCTTTAATTTGACGAGTTTCATTTTTAAGCATATATTCTTGCTTATAAACAGGATCATTATTTAATTTTTTAGTCCATAATTCTTCTAAAATGGAAACATCTTGTTTAAACTTCGGCATAAAATATATTTCATCACCCATGCCAGTCATTGCAAAGTTACTTATTATTGAAACAAGTGGGGTTCCCTGAGAACTATCTGCACATTTTTGAAGATCCAGTGATGATATATTTGATTTAGATATCAGATTCAACATGATAGACGATACATCATTTAATTGAAACAGTAAATTACAATCCTGTAAACAATATGAATTAATTATATCATTCTTCTTTTTCGATGCATCCGAATCCGAATTTTCGAAACAATCTGATGCATATTCGAATAATTTTTCGTAATCTAAATCTTCTTTGGTTTCACCAATAATTATTTGTGAGACACATTTCAATGTTAAATTTGGAAAATCAGATTTATTTGCTAATCCATTGTAGTATTTATACAAATCTAAATCCCATGCTCCGAATACTCTCATTTTTTTTGTAAAATTATTACCAGCACCGGAACTATGTGTTTTATATTCATTAAATGTAGTTTTTTCATTATGATATTTAGTCATTTTTAATAACTCCACATCAATATTGTGATATACACATCGATTATATATGTAATCCCAATCATATTTATGTCCATTATAAGTCAAATATATATCGGTCGACATATGCCTGTTTAAATTAATCCAATACATCAACATTTCTTTTTCATTTTCATAAATATCTATGTGTTCATCAAATTCAATGATATGTGTGTTTTTTTCTGGATTTGTATCACTAACTTTATTCAATGTTAATGATATTTTGATTTGTTTATCTCCGATATTCAATACATTTCCTATACATATTATAGGGTCATTATTCTGATATCTTGGAAATTTATCTTCACCAGCGTTATTTATTTTTGAATATTTAATTTTACTGGTTTCTATATCAAAAGCATTACCAATTAAATTTGGTGTTATTAATCTATCAGTTTCATCTTCCATCACTAAGTCATTATAATCAACCGCAAATTCAATAGCACAATTTGTCAATTTTTCATTTTCTGGTATATTTTTATATTTTTTTAAATTATACCATCCTACCGGTTTCAATTTCCTCTCATGAAAAAACCTTGTATTAGGATTTATTCCATCTTCATATAATTTTATATCTATTGGATATAATCTATTCTTGAATTTAAAATATATCTTTGTTGAGTCTCCTTGTTTATTTGATCCAAAAATATTGGTAGCAAAGAAATTTCTTGCACTCGAATTATCAAATGATAATTTGATAAATGGAAATATATCATCTCCTGTATATTCATCATATGGTTTACCATAAACTATTTTTATATCTTGTATTGAATCTCGATATTTTTTCAATTTAAATTTATAGAAGAATCCATCTCTTGATGAACTGTTATAATGTAATTTATTTTTCGAAAATAAATATCTTTTTTCAATATTATTTTTCACGAGTTTATGAAATGCCATTGTTCCGTCTTTATCAGATGCATATGCATCAGGTACTCTAATTAAAAACCATGGTTGATAATTGTGTACATGTATACAGAAATCTCTTCCAGATGGTAACCGTCCAAACATTGCTGGAATATATTTTTTCTCATATTTATATAATCCATTATCGGTCCATGAATATGTATAATCTTTAATATTTGTGTACATTGATGAATATCTATCATTTATCGCATTTTCGTTTTTATATCCAGTTTCAGAATCACTCTCATAATCCAATATATCATTTATAGTTTCAGTATTTTTATAAAAATTATCTCGATATATGACATCATTATCATATTTATTTATATATTCAGTTCTCAATAGTCTTCTATTCGAGAATTTTTGAGAGGTTACATAAAATAAATTCTCGGGATCATTTTTTTTATCTGTATAATAATTTTGTTTTTTGAACATTTATTATATTTATAAATAAAAATCAATTTTATCTAGATATCATATATAATGTTGAAAAGTTTACAAGAATATTATACAAATAATAACAAACCGTTATACCCGAATTATATGCTTCCTAGTTTAGATTCATTCGGTCGACGAAGGATAATATCTCCTATATCATATAATCCTAAAAAACGTATGCCAACTGATATACGTAAAAGTACCAGAATGCCAAACAATTATGAAAAATTATATGATATTTATAATGGTAAGAAGATAAAATTGAGACGTGATGATAATCTCATGATGTCCGGACCTTCTCCTGTAAAAAGAGAACATCTGTATTCTCGATATTCACGATATAATGGTAAATATATCCAAGCTAATGTTCACAGTGAATGGGATGGATAAAATATATATTAATTTTATTTTTTACATATATAAATGGATATACATTGGATTATTTTTATTATTATTGTAATAATATTTACATATTTTATCAATTATTACAAAAATTATACAAAAGTAAAAGGTTCATGTGGAGCATCTTATCGGGTAGTAAATAAAGGAAATAAAAAAGAAGTTGCCGATGCATTATGTACACTCGGTATAAAAACTGTAAGTTTACAGAAATATTTAACTAAAAGATATCCCACTGATGAAAGAACTAAAAGAATTTTGAAAAAATATAACAATTTGTCAATGGTCGAGAACCCAAAAGAGACATTTACTAGAAATAAAGGATATTCGATAAATATGTGTATGCGTGATTCCAATGGTAATGTGTATGATGAAAGTCTTTTAATGTTTGTTTTATTACATGAAATAGGACATATCATTACCGATGAACATAATCATACTCCGAAATTTTGGGAAAATAATAGATGGATAATGTTGAAAGCACAGGAAGCAGGGCTATATCATCCAGTCAATTATGGACAATATCCTGTTATGTATTGTGGAATAAATATAAATTCATCACCGTTATTCAATTAAAATTGATTTATTTATAAATATAATAACCATGGATAATTTTTATGATAACCTCAGTGTCAATAGGAAAAAAGATATAATGTATCATCATATTGGAAAAATATTAGATAATAATCATAACTGTAGTCCTGTTTTGGTACTAAATTTTTTAAAAAAAATAGCAAAAGAATCTAAAACTTATAAAGAATTCCGAGTGAAATATAAAAAAATTACTATATTAATAGATAAACGATCTACCGGATATTCTGAAAATTTTTTAAAATGGTTCAACGGGGATATGACTGAATCTTTTAATACCACCAATGAATCAGATTTTATAATTCATAATTCAAAATATTGGAAAACATTGAAAGAGGAAGAAACCTATCGTAAAATAAATGGAGTTGAAATCAAATTATCGGCCAATAGTGCATTCAAATGTCCCAATTGTAAAGCAGAAAATAGTCACCATTCAACTGTTCAAACTAAATCTGGAGATGAAGGAGCTACAAATTTATTGATATGTATATCATGCAGTCATAAATGGAAATTTTAATTTTTAGTACATCTCGTACCGAAAATAAATAAATTATTTTTTTATATTTATATAATGGATTTAAAATGTAGCCCAGCGAGAGACGGTGATTGTTTAACTAAAATAGAAAAAAGTAAAATTGAAAAAATATTAGGTAGTACATACTCCAATAAAGATATACTGGCATTATCAGAAACAAAAAAAATTAACGATATATTAAAAAAAGCATATAGACCGATTGGTATATGGGATGATGATTTATGGTTATATGATATAGATCTAGAAAATGTACTTGAACAATATGAAGATAAATATAGTAATTTTAAATTTTTAGGTGTTAGAATGTCGGATTTTGTTAAAAATGAAGATTTCATCACAGATAAATTAGACCCAGAAAAATCCTATGCTATAATATTTAGACTCAAAGGAAGAAATGATAATTTAAATTTCCCTGCGCATTGGGTAACCATTTTCTTTAATAATAAAAATATAGAATATTTTGATCCAGCTGTTGTGGGAATTCCCAATTTTATGGTTGATATTATAAAAACTATAGCTCTTCATTGGATATTAATAACTGGAAAAAATGATATTAATTTTATCATAAATACAAAAACATTACAAAAAACAAACGGTGATTGTGGTATATTTGCTATCGATTATATAACTAGTCGATTAAAAGGTCTATCTTTGGATAAATACACACACGAGAAATTTGATAAGAATAATATGATCAGACTGAGAAAATATTATTTCAACAATTAATTAAAACTATTTATCCTATTTATATAAAATGTTTATTGTATTTGACGGATTAGATGGTACTGGTAAATCAACCCAAGTATCTATCCTAAGTAAAAAATTAGAAAATGTGAAATTGATAAAATGTCCAGGAAGAACAGGACCAATAGGACAATTGATAGATAAGTATTTGAAAAAAGAAATTGTAATAGAGAATCCCAAAGCAGTTCAATTATTATTTAGCGCCGATAGATGGCAACAACAAAATCAAATAAAAAATTGGTTGAAAAATGATCAAATTGTAATTTGTGATAGGTATGTATATTCAGGTATAGCAGCATCTCTTTCAATGGGTATTGATACTAAATGGGCTTGGCAATTAGAAACTGGTTTAATAAAACCTGATATCATTTTTTATTTTGATAAACCTATTGTAAATAAAAATGAAGAAATATTTGAAACAGATACATTTCAAAAAAAATTCAAACATAATTTTTCAACAATAATATCATCCATGAATGATATCGTTTATCATATACATACTGATAAAACAATCGATGAAACTGGTGATTTGATATTGAATTTATATAAAACACATATTAATGATATTTCATCTCACCACTTTGATCCCAAGCTGGAAGATATGAATGTTTCTTAATCTTGGTTCTTTCTGGCATATTAGATGGTCGCAAATTTTTATTTTTAAAATTAACTCGATTTCCACATGTCGATTTACATTGTTCATTAGACATTTCACATAATTTCCATGGCATCCATATGGAATTCACTTTGTTGTAAAGTGGGTTTTTCCCTTCCGTAATTAATAAATTTGGTATTTTTTTTGAATCCCAACAATCGGGTCCGTTAACATGTTCGTATGGTAAAGTTTTATCCATTTTATATATAATAAAACTGATTTTTATATTTAAAAAATAAATATCTTATTATAACAGAAAAATTTAATTTTGATGTGTTTTTATTTTAATATTGTTTAATGTTTTATCGATTGTCTTTTGACTCACTTTACCGGTATCAATTATTTTTTTCAAATATATATTTTCTTCAAATTTATTAGCGATATTCAAAAAACCACTTATTCCGTATATGTTTACTGATATTATTGAAACAAACACACTGAGTGAAATTGGAATTAATAATAATATCATAAGCATAATATCTATTACAAAAGTAATTTCACCTATCCCAGTCGGTGCTAATAATATTGATATTATAGCAATTATGATAATAATTATAAATATAACTGCCAAAAATACAGATGATTGGATAAATGTTGATCGAGCTATTTTATTCCATTTTGCAGTTGCTGTCCGGCTATCTTGATAAAATTTTAATTTTCTTAATATTCTTTTGGGATCGTCATTTTTATTTAAAAATAGGGATTTTAACTTTTCCATACTATATATAAAATGAAAAATAAATATACTATAAACGATATTAAAAAAGATAAAAGTATTCTACCATATAGTTACAATTCAATCAAATGTAAAATATGTGGTAAAAAAACCGAATTATATTATATTAAATGGTTTTATTTATTTGGTAAACCAAAAGAAGAAGTTAAATGTGTTATTTGTAGCGTGAAAACTTTGATTAAAAAATAATTCGATATTTAAAATATAGATCTGATTAATTTTATGGATATTTGTAATTCATATAAATAAAATTGATTTTTGTTTTATATTTTTAAAATGAATACAGATCTCGTTGGAATAGTATATGAATATTTGAAATTCAATGATCAGATTAAATTATATAAATTGGATAAGTTTATATATTATAATTTAGCTCGGAATGTTAAATTGATAGGATCCAATTTAAATAAGCGAATATTGAAACAAAAAAGATTTGAAAATACATATTATTTAAATTTAAATGCTAATAAAAAAATAACCAATGAACAAATTAAATATATAAATTTACATACTTTAAAATTATGGTATAATGAAAATATAACTGATGTAGGGATTAAACATATGAATTTGCATACTTTGGATCTGGAACGGAATGAAAATATAACTAACGAAGGAATTAAACATATGTATATACATAATTTAAATTTACGATATAATAAAAATGTAACCGATGAAGGGATTAAACATATGAATTTACATACTTTAAATTTAAATCACAATAAAAATATAACTGATGAAGGGATTAAACATATGGATTTACATATTTTGGATCTAGAATGGAATGAAAATATAACTGATAACGGGATTAAACATATGAATTTACATACTTTAAAGTTACGGAGAAATCAAAATATAACTGATGAAGGAATTAAACATATGAATTTACATACTTTAGATTTATGGGGTAATAGCAATATAACCGATGAAGGGATTAAACATATGAATTTACATACTTTAAATTTAAGTTGGAATAAAAATATAACTGATAACGGGATTAAACATATGAATTTACATACTTTATATTTAAAATATAATGAGAATATAACTGATAAAGGGATTAAACATATGAATTTACATACTTCGGTTTTAGTATGTAATTATAATATAACAGATAAAGAAATTAAACATATGAATACATATATATGATATAAATCGATAGATCATAAAAATATAATTGATGAGGGGATTAAACATATGACTATTTGTAATTTAATTAAATAAAATTGATTTTTGTTTTTATATTTTTAAAATGAACACAGATCTCGTTGGAATATTATATGAATATCTACTTTTCAGTGATCAGATTAAATTATATAAATTAGATAAATTTATATATTATAATTTAGCTCGGAATGTTGAATTGGATGGATATAATTTCAATGATGAGATATTAAAACAAAAAAGGTTTAAGAATGTTTATATTTTGAATTTGAATAATAATGAAAATATAACTGATGAGGGGATTAAATATATGAATTTACATACTTTACATTTATTCAATAATCAAAAAATAACTGATGAAGGGATTAAACATATGAATTTACATACTTTAAATTTACATAATAATAAAAAAATAACTGATGAAGGGATTAAACATATGAATCTATATAATTTAAATTTACGGAATAGGAATAACATAACTGATGAAGGGATTAAACATATGAATTTACATACTTTAAATTTAGATCACAATAAAAATATAACTGATGAAGGAATTAAACATATGAATTTACATACTTTAAATTTACGTGATAATGAAAATATAACTAATGGTGGGATTAAACATATGAATTTACATACTTTAAATTTAGATCACAATAAAAATATAACTGATGAAGGAATTAAACATATGAATTTACATACTTTGGATTTACGGAAAAATGATAATATAAGTAATGAAGGGATTAAACATATGAATTTACGTATTTTGAATTTGAAGTATAATAAAAATATAACTGATGAAGGGATTAAACATATGAATTTACATACTTTAAATTTACATTGTAATAAAAATATAACTGA
>Ga0209756_1002709_pt1 | contig 15020 bp, 20 predicted proteins | sample ETNvirenome_6_85_FD_184071 | JGI IMG/M metagenome (GOLD analysis project Ga0209756, IMG submission 184071) | Marine viral communities from the Pacific Ocean - ETNP_6_85 (SPAdes) (version 3) | ecosystem: Environmental > Aquatic > Marine > Oceanic | place: Pacific Ocean | collected 2013-06-19
CCTATTAAAGCACTGTGCTCGTCATCAGAACCTTGTAACCATAGGACAAATCTCTGGTATCTTTGTATTGCTCAAGTACTTTGAGTTTTTGAAAATAGCATTCTTTATTGATTATCAGGATCCTAAGATGAAGGATCCATCCCGTGCACTATATGAATCATGTAGCTTATCGGATGGCATATATACGAAAAATATGTTAGAATTTAAGTTGTCCCAGTTTAAAATGGATCAATTGGATTTGGTTATTCCATGAAGACAAAATTTAATTTGGTGGGTAATACCTTTACCCATATTACTAATGGAAATAAAGGATACTCTGTACATGGAAAGGAATCCAAGTATATTGAGTGGGTAACAGAGGGTGCAGAGGACACTTTTTACATTGATAATACTATTAATGATGGTATTAGTGATGGTAGAGAGGGTAAAAAGTACCTTTGGTTATTAGAATCTAAGTTTATTAAACAGGGATTAGTTGAAAGTATCATTAGTAATCGTCAGGTTGTTGAAGATACTTATGAAACTATCTTTACTCATGACCAAAGACTTCTTGCTTTAGGTGAGAAGTATAAGTGGTGTCCTGCTCAGGGGTTCTGGATTAAGGAACCTAAGATATATGAGAAGTCAAAAATGATTTCTATGATTGCTTCTAATAAGGCGATGTGTGAGGGACACAAGCTCCGTTTGGAGTGGGTAGAGAGGATTGGTGAGTACGTTGACCTCTATGGTAGAGGGTTTAATGAGATTGCTGATAAAGAAGAAGGTCTTTGTGACTACATGTTCTCAGTTGCTATTGAAAATGGACAGTATGAAACTTACTTTACTGAAAAACTACTTGATTGCTTTGCCACGGGAACCATTCCTGTATATCTTGGTGCTCCTGATATTGGAGACCATTTTAATGTAGATGGAATTATCAATCTCTCAGATGAGTTTGATGTTTCCGAGGAATTATACTATAGTAAGATAGATGCTATGAAGGATAACTTGGAGAGAGCAAAGAAAATGGAAGTCCTTGAAGACTTCATCTATACGAGGTATCTGAAATGAGTATGCTAGGACCCTATGCTTCTTATAATAAGGAGACAGGAACTGCTGTATGGAATCCAGAGAATCCTAACGCAGAGTATGTGGGTATCTTTGAAAGAATTGATGTCCAACCTAAAGGTATCATCCATGTGGGTATGTGGGACTTTGTAGAGTGGTTCTGCTATAAGAAATTATGTGGTACTAATGTTATTGGTGTAGAGGCTAATCAATTCATTTATGAAACGATGTCTAAACCAGTAGCAGATAAGCACGGGTTTACTAGTTTTAATGAATATTTGTCTGACAAAGATGATGTGGAGAGAGATTTCTATTTTGCTGGTGAGGGGTCCAGTCTTTACAAAGGACCACCTCAGTGGAATAAAACAGAGTCTATTAAGGTGAAGACCAAGACTCTTTCTACTCTAATGAAGGAGAATGATATAGATTTAACTCAGTTTGACTTCTTAAATATTGATGCAGAAGGTTCTGAACTTGATATCCTCAAGGGGTTTGAGAATGATTTACACTATATCAATGTGGTAGACTTAGAAACATCTGTTGATGATCGTCACAATAGTGGATGTTCTCATGAGATGGTGGTAGAATGGTTAACTCAAAGAGGATTTGAGTTGAAGGAGATGGCAGATAACTATCAAAGAGAAGGATGGGGTGACTCCCTATTCGTAAGGACAGACCGATCAAACATTAACCCATTCGTAAAATAAAATGCTTGATAATTATGCTATTAATGAAGACGGTATTGTCTATCAGATAGAAAGGAAACCGTTTGATTATACTGGTCATTATAATGATTACTATGCGGATATTAAAGCTTGTACAAGGTATACTTCCAACTTAAGGTTGGGGTATATTATTGGTAGTATTGGTCATATTCCTAATAGTGTATTGGATGTTGGGTATGGAGCAGGTGTTTTCTTAGAAGCATGTGGTGAAGAGATTGATAGGTATGGTCATGACATTTCAGGATGGCCAGTTCCAGAGGGATGTACCTTTGTTGAAGATTTATTAAAGGGGTCTTATGATGTTATTACATTCTTTGATTCTCTAGAGCATATGGAGGACATGGAGTTTGTTAAGGATTTGAATACTAAGTATGTTTGTATCTCTGTTCCTGATTGCCATTACTTTAGTGATGAATGGTTTGATACTTGGAAGCATAGAAAACCTGATGAGCATCTATGGCACTTTAATGAGGCATCTTTAAATAAGTTTATGGATAGAATGGGGTATGATACAATTAATACTTGCAATTTAGAGGATATTACACGTAAGAATAATGAATCTTATACGAATATACTGACAGGTATCTTTAAGAAACGATGAAAATTGAAGTATCTAATGGAGAGATAGTTGATAAGTTAACTATCTTAGAACTCAAGAGAAAGAATGCTCAGACACAGGAGCAAGCAAGACATATAGAAGAGGAATTGAATTATCTCAAACCTATTGTTGATGGTATGAATATTTCTTCTGATATTATTGACCAGTTAAGAGATGTTAATAAAAAACTTTGGGAGATTGAAGATATGCTTAGGGAGTATGAACGTAAATCAAATTTTGATGGGCAGTTTATTACTTTTGCTAGAGCAGTTTATCAAACAAATAATGCTAGGTTTAAACTTAAGTCTAAGATTAATGAGTTAACTGGCAGTTTGTTTGTAGAAGAAAAGATACATCCTGAGATATGAAACCCTGTCTTATTAAACAACCTGCTGGTATTGGTGATATCTTTTTCTGTCAGAAGATAGCACGGTATATGATTCACCATGGGTATGAGGTTATTTGGCCTGTACTACCTAGTATCTCCTGGGTTGGTGATTATATTAAGGGTATTAATTTCCCTAGTGTGGAAGATGAATTTCCTTTGAAGGAAATTTATAAGGATGGTGCTGGGTATGTGATAGAAGAAAATGGTGCGTTTATCAGTACTGCTACTGCTGATATGACTCATAATGATGGTAAGATTATGACTTCTAAGTATTCTATGCTTGGAATGGACCATGAAGGATGGCAGGATTGTTTCATCTTTGATAGAAACCTTGATAAAGAAGATGATTTATACTATAATGTATTGGGATTAAATGATGATAGTGAGTATGTGTTTGTAAGTAACCTTTATAATACAGAGGTTAGAGATAGTAAGTTCATTTCACATGAACAATTTGATATTCCTGTAGTGGAGTTAAAGGTTATTGATGGATTTACTTTATTTGATTGGAGTAAGGTGTTAGAAAAAGCAAAGAAGATATACACTGTTAATACTGCCATCAATTATCTTATTGATGTGCTTGACACTTCCTATGATGAGTATGTAATATATGCTCATAGTGAAGAGAACAAAACTCAGATTGATTATCTGTTTAGAAAACCCCATACTATGTTATGCAGATCGTAGAATTTAAAGGTGAGAAGTATCCTGGGTTCCAAGCATATGGAAACGCAGCACAGTTTGCCATTCCTTATGCCAAGTACTTTTGTAATGGTGTAGGGTATGATATTGGATGCTCTAAATTAGAATGGGCGTTGCCAGATGCTATACCTATTGACTTGGAGTTTGAGACACCATGGGACGCAAATAATCTTCCTGAAAAGAAGGTAGATTATATCTTCTCCAGTCATTGTTTAGAGCATGTTGATGATTGGGCAGGTACTCTTTTATACTGGACTGAAAAACTGGTTGATGGAGGGACTCTATTTCTTTATCTACCTCATTATGATCAAAAGTATTGGAGACCTTGGAACAATAGAAAACATAAGCATGCCTTTGTTCCAGAGGTCATAGTTGATTTTATGGAAGAAACAGGGTATACTAATATCTTTAGTAGCCAAAGAGACTTGAATCATTCCTTTATTGTAGTCGGAGAGAAAAACTAATGGGTCAATTGAACGAAGCAATTGAAGTTAAGAACGTTCTTGACTTTTATGGCATTAAAAACTTTGTTGAGACGGGAACTGGTATCGCAGAGGTGGTTCGCGCAATTTATGATGTGGATAGTAACCTAAACATTCATACCATAGAGGTAGTTCCTGAAATATATGACCAGAATAAGATTAAGTTCTCCTATCTTAAGACGGTTAATTGGCATCTAGGAGAGTCTGCTCAGGTTCTCTCTGAGGTTGTGCCTACCCTTGAAGGTAATACGTTGTTCTGGATGGATGCTCATTTCCCTGGAGCAGACTTTGGTCTTTCTTCTTATGGTGATGAGAAGGATATGGATAAGAGACTTCCATTAGAGAAAGAGTTGGAGACTATTGTTGCAGGTAGAGATGTATCAAATGATGTTATCGTTATTGATGACCTTCGCATTTATGAGGACGGTCCTTTTGAGACTGGTAACTGGGATGAAAGGACAAAGTATGGTGGTGATGGAATAGAGTTTATTGAAAAACTCTTTGAGGATACTCACTATGTTGGAAGGTCATATAATAAGCAAGGATTTGTTATCTTATTCCCTGTGAATAAAGAGATGGGTGACAATTTATTAGTGGGGTCTGCAGAATAATGACTGAAAATAAGATTCCTTATGAAGAGGGTTGGATAATCCTTGACAAAAAACAATACTGGTTTATGAAACGATCAGCAGCCGATGTTGATATAAGTGATGATAAGGGTGGGGATTTCTTCACTTATACTCCTGGATTTGGAGACTTTAAAGATGTTGAATTATTTGAATATCTAGAGAAGTATGTAAAAGATAATGAATTAAGTTGGTGTGATGTTAACATTGAATGGTTAAGACATTGCTGGTATGAAATAGATCCAGAGACAAAAGAACTTGGGGAGTTTCTAGAAAGTTCTGGTATCGAGGGTGATTATCTCGAATGGAATCCAGAGACTCAAGAGTTTGATGAAAGAGAAGATGAAGAGGAGGAGGAAGAAGATGAGTAAGACAATTGCTATATCAACATGGTGTACTGATGACTATGTTGATTTACTAGGACTTGATAAGTTACAGAACTCTATCAAGTATTTCCATCCAGATGTTGATCATGTTATCGTTGATAGTAAGATGACTGATTTAATTCATCAGGTCTTTCCTTGGATGAAACCTATCTGGATGATGGCACCTACTTGTTTTCCTTTAGCGAAGAAATATGATATGGTAGTTCATTTAGATGCGGATGCTGTAGTAGTAGGACCGATGGATGAACTCTTTAATAGTGATGCAGATATTATTGGAGTAAGAAATAACAATAGTCTTGACCAGGCAGGTGCTCATGGTGGTATTACTATCCCTCATCACCCTCCTTTTGGAGACGGTAGTCCTATTCCATTACAAGGATTCATTAATGCTGGTTTAGTAGCAGCAAATAATAGTGAGTTCTGGGATGTTTGGCATGATACTAACTCTCAAGTAGCAGCGACTAAAGGTTATGGTTGGGGTGATGAGAATGATACATTGAATCATATTTTCCATTGGGATAAATTTACATCTGAAGTTATTGACCCCATTGGTAGTGGTGTATCCTATGGTCTATCTAATATATGGGGTACAGGAGACAACCATTGGGAAAGTTGGTCGCAAATTTACGTAAAGGATGATAGACTATACCTTGATGATCCTAAATCAGGAGAACCAATGTGTATTAAAGTTCTTCACCAGGCAGGTGGCAGCATCGCAGCAGAGTTAAACAAATCTGCTGGTGGATTTAGAAACTGGATGATGTCAGTTGTGTCACCTGATGTTAAAGAATACCTGGAGGTGGTAACTCATGGATGATTTGATTAACAATTTACTGGAAAATGCTTCTCCACCTTATCTTGCTAATAAGGATTGGAAACCTGGAAGTCCTGTCTATTACTCAGGTCCTTATTGGGATAAAGATGAGTTATTTGTTTCTGTTAAGGCACTCTTAGCAGGGAAATGGCTTCCAGCAGGAGAAGAAGTTACTAAGTTTGAAAGAAAGTTTTCTAAGAAATTTAATAAGAAGCATTCTTTGATGGTGAACTCTGGTAGTTCTGCCAATTTGATTATGTTTAATGCCTTGAAACAGAGGTATGGGTGGCAAGATGGTGATGAGATTATAGTATCTTGTGTAGGATTCCCTACTACCATTGCTCCTATTGTTCAGTCGGGATTGAAACCAGTCTTTGTTGATATTGACTTTGGTGATTTGAATTGGGATGTGAGTGAGTTAGAGGAGAAGATTACTACTCGTACTCGTGGTGTTATATCCTCACCTGTTCTAGGTAATCCTTATGACTTTGATCAGATTTTAGATATCTGTGATAGAAATAGGGTTATGTTGATTGCTGATAATTGTGATTCACTTGGTAGTAAGTGGAGAGGTAAGTATCTTACAGACCATGCTGTTGCTGCTTCATGTTCCTTCTATCCTGCTCATCACATCTGCACTGGTGAAGGTGGAATGGTATCATCAGATGATGAGGAGTTGATTTCTATTGCCAGGAAACTTGCTTGGTGGGGAAGAGATTGTTATTGTGTAGGTTCTCAGAATCTATTATCTGATGGGACTTGTGGTAAGAGATTTCATAAGTGGATTGATAAGTATGATGGAATTATTGACCACAAGTATGTTTATACTCAGATGGGATATAATTTAAAACCATTAGACTTCCAAGGTGCTGTTGGTTCTGTTCAGATTGATAAGTTTGAGGAGATACATGAGAAGAGAAGAGAGAATAAGGTGAAAGTCCAAGCACAATTTGAGAAGATTCCTGTAGTTCATAGTGTTAATGAGTTACCTCAGTCAGAAGCAAGTTGGTTTGGTGTTCCTATTATCTGTGATAGTAAGGAGTATAAGAACCAATTGACAAAGCACCTGGAATCTAATAAGATACAGACTAGGAATTATTTTGCTGGGAATATCCTTATGCATCCTGGGTATAGTCATCTTGATTACTACAAGAACTATCCTAATTCGTGTAAGGTTCTTGACTTGGTGTTCTTTGTTGGATGTTCTCCAACTATTACTGACCCAATGATAGATTACATTGGTGAGGTAACTTCTAAATTTGATTGGTGTCCCATTTGAGGGTATTTTATGTGCATTTACAATGATTGTAAGATTGTTATCAATCTTAACAGCCTGGTTAAGGCAAGACCATGTGGAATTGATTTAGCAGACGAGCACGTAGATAATATTGCGAATGATTTGAGAAAGAGAATGACTTTTGATTCTCTCTTTGGGCAGGTTGATTCTGCTATCTGGGAGTATGCAGAAGAGTGTAACATTGATTTGTCTGATTCAGAAGAGTGTCAGTCTTTTGGATTTCAGATACCTCAGTATGGAGACACTCAACCTAAACTAGGACGTGAGGATTATTTGAATCAGATTGAAAAGAATAAGAAAGAATTTGAGATGGTTGATTTGGAAGGACATGGATGGACTATTAAAGTACCTAGACGTAAAACGAAATGAGAGTAGTTGATTATGTTATAGACCAGGTTTATAGGGCAGGAGCAAAGCACGTATTCACTATTACTGGTGGTGGTGCGATGTTCCTTAATGATGCTGTTGCAGCACATCCCTGGATAACACCTGTCTGTAATCACCACGAGCAAGCATCTGCTATGGCAGCAGTAGCATACTCTAAGTACACAGGTAAACCCTCTCTAGTCTGTCCTACAACTGGATGTGGAGGAACTAATACTATTACAGGATTACTAGATGCTTGGCAGGATAGTGTTCCTGTTATCTTTGTATCTGGTAATGTAAACCTCCATCAGATTTCTCCACCAGGAGTACGTAATTTAGGGGTACAGGAAGCAAGGATAGTTGAGATTGTTAAACCTATCACAAAGTATGCCAAACTAATTGAGAGTGTGGATGAAGTGGAAGAGACTGTCACGGAGGCACTTAGACAGGCTACAGAGGGTCGTCCAGGTCCTGTATGGATTGACATTCCGATGGATATCCAAGGCAAGGAGATGGATAACTTTGATGTTATTGAAGAACTGAAGAAAGCAGAGAGACCATTAATTCTTGCTGGTGGTGGTGTTGCTTCTTCGATGGATAGATATGACTTTAGAGATTTTGTAGCAAAGGTAAGAATCCCTGTAGTAACTACCTTTAATGCTGTTGATTTAATTACAGATGATGACCCTTACTTTGTAGGTAGGGTAGGTATTAAAGGAACTCGTGCTGGCAACTTTGCTATGCAGAACTGTGATTTCCTTTTGGTCTTAGGTTCTCGTTTTGCTGTTCCTGCTACAGGGTATAACTATAAGACTTTTGCTAGGGATGCCAAAGTAGTAGTGGTTGATATTGATAAGCAAGAACATTCTAAAGATACTGTTAAGATTGATCACTTTATTCATAGTGATATTAAAGATTTTGTGAAGAAGTTTGAGTATTCTTCTGAGTGTGATGAGTGGCAACAGAAATGTGTAAAATGGAAAAAGAATTGGCCAATAGTTCCATCATATAGGTCAGATGAAGAAGGTATTGACCTCTATGATTTTATGGGAAGACTTAATAAGCATAAACCTGATGGAAGTGTGGTCATTTCTGATGCTGGGTCTGCTTATTATGTTGGGTGTCAAGCAACAAAGATTAAAGGTAATGATAGGTTTATAACATCAAGTGCTCAGGCAGAGATGGGATTTACTGTACCTGCATGTATTGGTGCTGCATTTGCTGGTGCTGAGTGTGTGATAGGAATTACTGGTGATGGTTCTCTTCAGATGAACATCCAAGAACTACAGACAATTCGTCACCATAATCTTCCAGTTAAATTGTTTGTATGGAATAATGAAGGGTATCTATCTATCAGAACTACGCAGAAGAAATTCTTTGAGGGTAGAGAGATAGGAACTGATGAGGAGAGTGGAGTCTCTTTCCCACATCTATATGATATTACTAATGCGTATGGTTTAGATTATTTGGGTGTTCATAACTATGCTACACTTGACTCAGCTATGGATGTAATTTTTAACACGGATGGACCTATGGTTATAGAAATTATGTGTCAGAAATGGCAGGAGGTTGTTCCTACTTTACAAGGTAGAAAGAATGCTGATGGAACGATTAGCGCACCTCCATTAGAAGATATGTATCCTTTCTTGCCGAGAGAGGAGTTTTATGATAACATGATAGTGGACCCGGTGGAATAGCATGCCAGCAGATAATAAAGATAAGGTAACTATTCTAAAGTTACAAAAACAAAAAGAGAATGATGTAAAGACTGTTGGGGTAACCGCATATGATTATCCTCAGGCACTCATGGCAGATAATGCTGGAGTGGATTGGGTCCTGGTAGGAGACTCCTTAGGGATGACTACTCTGGGTTATAAGACTACCATTCCTGTAACGATGGATGATATGCTTCGTTCTGCTAGGGCAGTCTCTAGGGGTGTTACGAGGGCATTTGCTGTGGGTGATATGCCTTACATGTCCTACCAGATATCTAATGAGGAAGCAGTCAGGAATGCTGGTGATTTTATCAAGGCAGGAATGGATGCTGTTAAGGTAGAAGGATGTATGGTAGAAAGGATTAAAGCAATATGTGACTCTGGTATTATGGTTATGAGTCACCTAGGATTAACACCACATACTCGTGCTAAACTAGGTGGGTATCGTGTCCAGGGTAAGACAGCAGACCAGGCACAAGCAATTTTAGATCAAGCACTTAGTCTTCAAGAAGCAGGATGTTCATTCTTGTTACTAGAAGCGATGCCTAGGGAAGCATCAGCACTTATTGCCGACACCCTAGATATACCAGTCTATGGTATTGGTGCTGGTGATAAGGTGGATGGTCAATTGGTTATTATGCATGATTTGATTGGATTGTTCTGGGAGTTTAAGTCTAAGTTCGTTAAGAGATATTGTGAAGCAGGACAATTAATTCAGTCTGCGTTGACCGATTATGTTAATGAAGTTCGGGAGTTAGAATTCCCTTCATCAGAGAACTTCTATGAAATTAAAGATGATGAACTTGAAAAACTACTAGGGGACTCTAAGTGGAAGTATGAAAAAGGGTAAGATTCTTTTTACTGGCGGTAATGGATTTCTTGGTCGCCAAATCATTCCTCTCCTAGAGGAAGAGGGTTGGGATATTGTAAGACCTCGTTCTACTAAGGTTAGACTTGAAGTAGATACGGAGGTTGATACTTTATTTGATGATGGTGTTTATTATGATGCTATTATTAATGCTGCATTAGTAGGTGGAAGAAGGGATGCTGATGATAGTATGGATATTTTTTATAGAAATATGATGATGTTTGAAACCCTATTCAGATATGTGGATAGGTGTGGATGTTTTATTAACTTTGATAGTGGTGCATCATTAGGTCGTCCTGCTGTTAGTGAGAGACCACAACCATCTGACTTAGGAGAGATTGTACCAGGAGACCCTTATGGGTTTTCTAAGTATTGTATTGCTCAGAGAGTAGTCAATCATCCTAAGGGAAGGAACCTTAGAGTATGGGGATGTTTTGGTGAACATGAAGAATCAACTAGGTTCTTTGCTACTAATGTTAAAAATTATATTAATAAAGAACCTATCACCCTTATCAAAAATAGGTTTATGGATTTCATCTATGCTGATGACCTTTATAAGATAGTAAGTTATTTCCTTAACATGAAGGAGAGAACTCATGTAAAGGATGTAAATTGTGTGTATCAGGAAAAATATCTTTTAAGTGAGATTGCTGAGATAATTAATAACTTGGATGATTATAAGGTAGAGATAATTAGTGAAGGACAGTATCCAGAACATTCTTATTGTGGTGCTCCTAATGATCTTGGAATAGATTATCTCGGATTAGAGCAGGGTATCCGTGAGTGTTGGTCTAAATGGAAGTAATAGTGTATAAGAAAGTTTTTGTGAATGGAACCTTTGATCTTCTTCATAGGGGACATATAGAACTCCTAAATTATGCACGAAAACAAGGTGGACATGTTTGCGTTGGTATTGATACAGATGATAGGGTAAGAGAGAAGAAGGGTCCTAGTAGACCCATATTTAATCAGGAAGAAAGGAAATATTTTCTTGAGAGTTTGAAAGCAGTAGATGAGGTTAGGTTATTTTCTAATGATGCTGAACTAGAGGGGTTGGTAAAATCCTATCAACCTGATATAATGATTGTAGGTTCTGATTGGAAAGATAAATCTGTTATCGGATCTTATTGGGCTGCCAAGTTGATATTCTTTGATAGAATTGGTGAGTATGCAACCACAAAAACAATTGAAGATATTATTAATAGGAGATAGTTGTACTGATGAGTATGTCTATGGGACCTGTGAGAGGTTGAACCCAGAGGCACCTGTACCTATCCTTAATCTTAGTAGAAAAGAAACTACTAGAGGAATGGCATGGAATGTAAGAGAGAATCTTATGTCCTTTGGTATGGAAGTTTTTATTCTTACAAATGGGGAGTCTATTACTAAGACAAGATATATTGATGAGAAATCTAATCAACATATTTTAAGGGTGGATGATGAGTCTCCTCTTGAACCGATGGATTATGAATTGCCGGAGGATGAATATGATGCTCTTGTTATTTCTGATTATGATAAGGGATTTCTAACACAGAAAAAAATATTTGAATTGGTTGATTGGTTTGATGGTCCTGTCTTTATTGATAGTAAGAAAACAACTCTACCAGGAACTGCATTTGTAAAAATTAATGAGGAAGAGTTTAAAAAGATAACGCATTATAATCCAGAGACTTTAATTGTAACTAAGGGTGGTAAAGGTGCGGAGTATAATGGTAAGTTGTATGATGGAGAAAAGGTAAAGGTATATGATGTAGTAGGAGCAGGTGATACATTTCTTTCTGCTTTGGTTTACTTTTATCTATTATGTGGTACAATAGAGAAGGCTATTCCTTATGCTAACAAAGCATCAGCAATTGCCGTTCAAAACTTTGGAACCTATGTTTTAACGGAGAACGATGTCAAAGACTTATGTGATTGATATTGACGGAACCATTTGTGATTGGGAACCGGGAAGGGATTATACTCTTTCGCAACCTTTCCCAGAAAGGATTAAAACTGTTAACAAACTATATGATGAAGGACATACTATAAAGTATTTTACTGCACGTGGAATGGGTAGGTTTAAAGGTAATAGAGATAAGGCGGTAGAATCGTTTCATGCTATTACAGAGAGTCAATTAGACAGATGGGGGTGTAAATACCACCAATTAATACTTGGGAAACCAAATGGAGATCACTATATAGATGACAAAGGAATCAATGATAATGACTTCTTCGGAAATTAAAATGGTCCCCAAGGGATGGGGATATGAGAAGTGGATTGCTAATAGCGAACTTTACTGTGGCAAACTTTTGTTTATCAGAAAGGGTCATAGATGTTCGTGGCACTATCATACTAATAAAGATGAAACATTCTATATACAAAGCGGTGAAGTTCTGCTAATATATGGAGACTGTGATGACATGGAAAAGGGAAAGATGAAAGTTCTAGGACCAGGAGATAAGTTCTATGTCTATCCTGGACTAAGGCATCAGATGCAGGCAAGAGAGGATACTGAATTATTTGAATTCTCTACTCAGCATTTTGATTCTGATAGTAACAGGATTGAACCTGGAGATTGATTATGAATAGGATAGAAGACTATAATGTCTTGAAGAATAAGATTGTTAAGTGGATTAAAGGGTATTCTGATACCAATAACATTCAATCTTTGGTTGTGGGTGTATCTGGTGGAATTGATTCTGCTGTGGTATCTACTCTCTGTGCTGAAACTAAGTTACCTACTTTTGTTTTAGGGATGCCTATCCATCAGGACCATGACCAAGAAAGTCTTTCTGATAATCATCTTGCTTGGTTGGATAAGAAGTATGATAATGTTAAAACTTTAAAGTTTGACCTTACTAGAACTTTTGAAACATTCAAGAAGACTTTAAATGAGTATTCCCATGATGAGCATGCTCTTGCCAATACCCGTTCTAGATTAAGAATGGTAACTCTTTATCAGATTGCTGGTAAGTATAATGGTATTGTAGTTGGTACTGGTAATAAAGTAGAAGATTATGGAGTTGGTTTTTATACTAAGTATGGTGATGGTGGCGTTGATATTGCTCCGATTGCCGATCTTTATAAGACAGAAGTCAGAGAACTTGGAGGATACTTAGGAGTAGCGGAGGGTATTATTGATGCTACACCAACTGATGGTTTATGGGATGACAAGAGAACTGATGAGGATCAACTTGGAGTTTCTTATACTGTCTTAGAAGAAGCAATGCAGAGTGGTACCGGACCTGGTGTAGATACTCTCTACAGGTTCAATAAGATGAACCAACATAAAATGCAACCTATACCTACGTTTAAACTATGAAAATTGGAGTAATTGGAGCAGGCAGACTTGGAATATGTTTTGCTCTTCTTTGTGAAGCAGCAGGACATCCTGTATTAGTTTCTGATATTAGAGAAGACTATGTTGAGTCTTTGAATGACAGGCATATTGATACTACTGAACCAGAAGTACAGAACCTTCTTAGAGAAGTAGAAAGATTTGAAGCAACAACAGATAATAGGAGAGTCATTAGAGAGTGTGATTTGGTTTACACTTTGGTTCCTACTCCTTCTCTTGATGATGGTTCTTATGATGTGTCTGCTGTCTGGGAGGTAGTAGAGGATTTTAAAAAAGAGATGAGTGGGGTTGCCAATTACCCTAAGAACTTTGTGATAGGTTCTACTACCAACCCTGGTGATTGTCGTGAGTTTAGAAATGCACTTCCTCCTAGCGTAAAAGTATTTTATAACCCAGAGTTTATTGCGCAGGGATCAATTGTTAAGAATTTACGTGAAGCAGATATGGTTCTTCTTGGACATGATGCTGAGCCATTTGCATCTAATGAGCAGGTCATTACTGATATTACTAATCTCTATAAGAAGATTCAATCTACTAGAGCTATTGTATGTCAGATGAGTTTAACAGCAGCAGAGATTACTAAGATTGCTGTGAATTGTTATCTGACTACTAAGATAAGTTATGCTAACATGCTTGGTGATACTTTAAATCGTGCTGGGTGTGGAGATGAAGTCTCTAGTGTGTTGAATGCTATTGGAATTGATAGTAGGATTGGTAGAAAGTTTCTTAACTGGGGTGTAGGATATGGTGGTCCTTGTCTTCCCAGAGACAACAGAGCATTTGCTGCCTTTGCTGAGAAGTTGGGGATGGAATATAATTTAGGATGGTGTACTGATGGTATTAATAATGAGCATGCTGAATTCCTTGCTGATTATTGGTTGGATATGAACCATAGTAACTCACCTTTCTACTTTGATTACATCTCTTATAAGTATGGAACAGATATTGTAGAAGAGAGTCAACAGTTACGTCTTTGTACTGATCTATTAGAGAAAGGAGCAAAGGTTTATATTCGTAATGATAGACGTTTAGATGAGAAAGTATATACAGATTTGATTTCTAAGTATGGTCATGATAATGTTAAGATTGTAGACGGTAAAGAGTACGTTAAAGAAGACATTTTTATTGTGAACTTATGATTGGATATGATAGACTCGGAACTAATGGTCGTTTAGGCAACCAGATGTTCCAGTATGCATCTCTTAGAGGGATTGCTGCTAATAATAACTTGGAGTTCTGTATTCCACCAGAGGATACTCCTAACTATGCTAACTATGGATTGTTTGAATGTTTTAAACTATCTAATGTAAAGCATACTGGTTTGATAGGACAAGCACCTACCGGATTTGCTCCTACACCAGGGAGTCTAGATGAACCTGGGTTTGAATTTGATGAGGGGTTGTTTAATAACTGTCCTGATAATGTAAACATAGATGGGTATCGTCAGACAGAGAAGTACTTTAAGCATATTGAAGAGTCTATCCGTGAGGACTATCAGTTTAAGGATGAAATCTATGCTCCGTGTAAGGAATATATGAAGCAGTTTAATGGAGAGATTGCTTTACTTCATATCCGTAGAGGAGATAATATAGGTCGTCCTGATTGGTATCCTATCCCTGTAGTTGAGCACTATGAGTATCTTTTAGATAAGTACTTTGCTGACAA
>Ga0209756_1002710_pt1 | contig 15012 bp, 16 predicted proteins | sample ETNvirenome_6_85_FD_184071 | JGI IMG/M metagenome (GOLD analysis project Ga0209756, IMG submission 184071) | Marine viral communities from the Pacific Ocean - ETNP_6_85 (SPAdes) (version 3) | ecosystem: Environmental > Aquatic > Marine > Oceanic | place: Pacific Ocean | collected 2013-06-19
GCAATGCCAGGTGCTTCTGATACATGAATAGCATTTGCTGTCATTGTTGGGAAGTTTGCATAGGTACAATAATTTATTCCCCATTCAATTGCACCACTATCTGTTGAGGTTACTCTCCAATCAATAATATCACAAGCATATGGAATAGTACGGTGTCCCTTTACTCCTGTGGTCAACACACTACTTCCGTTGTTTACAGAAATTCCTATGGTTTCTTCTTGTACTCCTGCCCAATATCCACCAATGGTTGCTCCTGCGGCAGAAATACCACCTTGGAAAGCAACATCACCACCAAATGTTGCACCTGCATCTGCGGAAATACCACCGACATGAATAGTGGAAGATGTTACATCAACAGCACCAGTTAAACCATTCCAAGATTCTACATAATTACCAACTGGTCCAGTCGCTCCTGTTGCGCCTGTTGCACCATTTGTACCATCCGCGCCTGTTGCGCCTGTTGCACCATTTGCACCGGCAGTTAGTGTTCCCATTGTTGTTCCATCGGGGAATAATATATAATTTCCAGCACCACTAATATTTACAACACCACCAAATGTTGCACCACCACCCATAGACATTCCAGCCGCACTATGAATCAAGGTGACATTAGAATCACCTAATACAATTTCATTAGAAGCAGTTGCACTTGAAGGTTGTGCATTGTGTCCTAAATATGTGTTATTAGAACCTATATAGTCGTTGAATCTATCGTATCCTGCATCTTTCCCTATTGCAGTATTGTTTGAGCCAAGAATTGAATTTCCCGCTTGATATCCTAATGCACTATTATAATCTCCACCTGTGTTGGAAGCGAGTGCCTGTCGTCCAGATGCAACATTATTATTACCATCTGTGTTGGCAGTGAGTGCCCCAAATCCAACTGCAACATTACTACCACCTTCTGTGTTGTAATAGAGTGCCTGTCGTCCAGATGCAACATTATTATTACCATCTGTGTTGGAATAGAGTGCCTGATATCCAGATGCTACATTAGAATCACCACCTGTGTTGGAAAAGAGTGCATAATTTCCTAATGCACTATTATAATTACCTTCTGTGTTGAGATAGAGTGACTTAAATCCAGATGCTACATTACTATCACCTTCTGTGTTGTTCCTGAGTGCCTGATATCCAGATGCTACATTATAATGACCTTCTGTGTTGAGATAGAGTGCATAATTTCCTAATGCACTATTATAATTACCATCTGTGTTGGCATAGAGTGCCGCATATCCATATGCTATATTATTAATACCAGTTGTGTTGGAAAAGAGTGCATGACTTCCAGATGCTACATTATAATCACCTTCTGTGTTGTTATAGAGTGCCTGATATCCAGTTGCTATATTATAATCACCTTCTGTGTTGTTATAGAGTGCCTGATATCCAGTTGCTATATTAGAATCACCTTCTGTGTTGTTATAGAGTGCATGACTTCCAGATGCTATATTATAATCACCTTCTGTGTTGGAAAAGAGTGCCTGTCGTCCAGATGCTACATTATAATTACCTTCTGTGTTGCTCCTGAGTGCCTGACTTCCAACTGCAACATTACTACCACCTTCTGTGTTGAGAAAGAGTGCATAACTTCCAGATGCTACATTAGAATCACCACCTGTGTTGGAAAAGAGTGCCGCATATCCAGATGCTACATTATTATCACCTTCTGTGTTGGCATAGAGTGCCGCATATCCAACTGCGGTGTTGGCAGCAACATCTCCACCACCTTTTCCGACAGTTAAATCATTTACTTTGATGTCATTTGCGAATGTTGCGCCCGCGACACTTAAACCACCACTTGCAGTGATACCACCACGAACATCCAAAGTTTCTGTTGGACCAGAAGTTCCTATACCTACCTTTAAGTTTGTGGAGTCATAATAAAATGCAGTAGCACCTTTAATAATAGAACCAACTGTATCATAATATGCAACTTCACCAGTATTGCCTTCTGTATTACCTGTTTCTGTTGCGGCACTCTTTTTCCATATGACAGGGTCTGCACTCGTACAAATCCAAGTTTGGTCTAGATATGTGTAAGTATCGTCTACTGTTGGTGATGCTGGGAAATTAATTGCCATTGTTATATCCTATTAAAATTCTATCCATGCAGATTCAGAATCTATATAAGTATATAGTCTACCTTTTGTTGTGTTGTGCCATCTATCACCATCCGAAGGATTTGAAGGTGCGGAGGATGCTTCTGTAAATGTTCCTGTATCAGCAAATGTTAATTCTACATCTTTTCCACCAGGCATTCTTCTAACTGATACACCACTTCCTTTGAAGTTTAAATCACTGACAGATCTAATTACGCTTTGTCCGTCATCACGAATTCCTACAGCACCACCACCTGCAAGTGCTACCCAATCTATATTTTGTGCTTGTTCGGGTGTGACAAGTTTCCTTAGAGTTTTTGTGTCTATACTAATTTTCTTTTTCTTTTCATCATATTTTAATGGAAATTGAGCGACTGCTATTCCGTCTACTCCTTGTTCACCATGTTCACCTTGAAGACCTTGTTCACCAATAAGTCCTTGTTCGCCCTTATCTCCCTTTTGTCCTGCTAATCCTCGTTGTCCTCGTTGTCCTCGTTCACCCTGTTCACCATGTTCACCTTGAAGACCTTGTTCACCAATAAGTCCTTGTTCCCCTTGTTCACCAATAAGTCCTTGAAGACCTTGTTCACCAATAAGTCCTTGTTCCCCTTGTTCACCAATAAGTCCTTGTTCACCCTGTTCACCAATAAGTCCTCGTTGTCCTCGTTCGCCTTGAAGACCTTGTTCACCTTGTTCACCAATAAGTCCTCGTTCGCCTTGAAGACCTTGTTCACCTCGTTCGCCTTGAAGACCTTGTTCACCAATAAGTCCTTGTTCCCCTTGAAGACCTTGTTCCCCTTGTTCACCAATAAGTCCTCGTTCACCCTTTTGTCCTGGTATTCCCGATAATCCTTGCTCACCCTTTTCTCCAGGAGGTCCTGGAAATCCGCTGCGTCCACGAACTCCGTCTTTTCCATCTTTTCCATCAACAATTTCAGGAATTATATTATTATCCGATAACACATCAGAAGCATCAATATCAGAGTCTTCTTTTTTTGTTATACTGAATTTTTTAAATCCTTTTATTGACATAGGGTATCACTCATATCACACAAATAAAATTTTAGTGGTATCCTTCTTTTTTAGTGTAATAGAAAGAACACCATAAGAATTGCCATTAGATTGTTTTATTTCAACAATCTGAGAAGATTTTTTTGAAATTCCATGTTCCGTTATTGTAAGTTTCATCTAGTTACCTCTTTTGGACAGTCAAATCTCCCTTCAATGAGACGAGTAACTGTTCCGCTTGAAGTAATTTCAAGGTCATATAAATGCCTTCCGCCAGGAATGTAAGAAGTTCCTGTTGCACCTGCAACAATTAAAATACCACCCGTTTGACCTCCAGTATTTCCAACATTTCTGTTTAAATAAATACCGCCTGTTAATCCAACTGCTGATGATAGTCCTGTATTACCAGAAGTAATTCCTCCAAAACCAGCAGTTGTTCCTGTTATGTGTAACAATTTGTTAGAATCATAAGAAGTTCTTCTAACTTGCATTTCAGCAGTATATGTTGACAAATCTATAGCCGAATCGCCTGAATCCGTATATAAAAGATGAAGGTTTAAGGTTTCCCCTTGATTTGCATTAATGTCATGTCTTGCGGTCATAGATTATCTCCAATATTTACATAATATATATGCATTCAAATCACTCATCGTTTAACTTTTTGTCTCTTCTTGCCCTTCTTGGCTTGGTTGCATTTTGTTCCCTTTTTTGGTTTATTTCTCTTATTAATCTTATCTTGTTTCTTCTGTTCTTTCTTTTCGTTCTCTTCTTCTGCTTTTATATGGGCTTCGTGTGCATGAATTGAATCAACTAGTGATTGATATTGTTTTAAATTTTCCAAACATCTTGGTTTATGTTCTTCTGGTAACAAATTTTCGTTTATTAATCTTTGACATGCATGAAGTCCCATGTGGGGCTTTCCTGCATAATATGCTGTTGCCCCTATTTCATCGAGAATTTGATATTTATACACATCATCGCTGATAAAAAGAATATCTTGTTCTGGATATGGAATTTCTAACGCCATTCTTGCGTACATATATGCAAGCCGTGGTCTATTATGTACTTGTCTATACAATCTTGCAATCTGATATAGTGGTTCTGCACGAATGGGTCGAAATTCCCAACAATTTAAAAATGCTTGTTGTATTTCTTCCCAAGGTTTATCAAGAAGTGATGTTAGTATAGCAACTCTAAAGAGAGAATAATATACTTCTTCTTCCCATCCCCCCATTGTAGCACGCTTCTCATATGCTTCCATTGATTTTTCAAATTGCTGTGAATCAAAATAAGATTGTGCAAGATAAAATTGATATCGAACATTTTCTGGTTCATCTTTTAATGCCTCTACAAGTTCATTTGCATCATTAGTGTACTTATCTACTGTGGCAATGCCCACATTTCTTGCACCTAAAGTCCTTGCACTAATATGATACTTTCCCATAAGTCGTTCTAATGATGCTTCTGGATTTCCTTCACATTCTGCATATTCGTGAAGCACACCAACATATCTCCAACCAATTCCTACTTTGAAAATTTGGTTTCTCCACCAAGTAAAATCTTCTCTCCCTATACGAAGACTATAAGAATCTTTATCCATTACTTCTGGAAACTGAAAATCTCCAGCAATAAAGTCGTCAGCATCAATTACCCATGCATAGTCTGCTTTACCATCACAGTTTCTTAACGACTCTGTTCTGCTTCCCATGTTTCCTGCATGGTCACCAAAACCTTTCCAATCAGAAAGATAAACTTCACCTTCTATACCATGTTCGTCCATAAACTTTTTAATAAGTTCTGGAGTTCCGTCCGTTGAACCTGTATCAGTAATATCATACCTGTCAATGAATGGAATCATTGAATTTAAACACTCTTCTATGATGTGCGTCTCATTCTTCACAATCATACACAGTGTAATAGTTTTATCTTTTGGTGTTTTCTTTATCATATATTCACTTCTTTATTAATTATTTTACAAACTCTATAAATATCATCTTTATTCATATTTTGGTGGTTGGGAACATATAGTCCCTTATTATGAATTTTATCTGCAACAGTCATATTATGTATACCATATTTACGAACCCAAAATGGTTGTCTTCCAATAGAACCACATATTAATGGTCTACATTCTATATTATTTTCTCTTAATTTTTTTATAAGTTCATTTCTATTATCAGTCATAATAGGGTATGCAAAATTTGAAATTAAATCTCCTACTGGATTTGGCTTCCATGAATTGTTTATAAGTGATTGATATAAATTGAAATTAGATTTTCGTTTTGAAATTGTGTGTGGTAGGTTTTTTAATTGGTTTCTTCCTATAAATGCCTGAAGATCTGTAGACCTTAAATTAAATCCTTCATAATAAAAAGTATAAAGTGCATTAAAATCATCGACTTGATTTTCTGTTCTTAATTTAGTTTGAGTTTTTTCATCTAAATCTCTATCCCATCCATGAGACCTTATAGATTTTACTAATTGATAAAAATCATAATCATCTGTACATATCATTCCGCCTTCAATTGTGGACATGTGATGACCAAAATAAAAAGAGAAAGAAGATGCAAGACCAAAACATCCTGTTTTTTTACCCGAATAAACTGAACCCACACTCTCACAACTATCTTCTATAAGAATACAATCATATTCTTTACACAATTTCAATATTTTATCCATATCACAAGGGAATCCTAAAACATGAACTATAATACACGCTGATGGTTTATGTTCTTTTAATTTTCTTTCTAAATCTTTTGGGCATATTCCTAGATTATTTTCGTCTGCATCAACAAGAATAGGCTCAAGTCCACATTGTATAACTGGTGCAACTGTAGTAGACCAAGAAACGGCAGGAACTATTACTTTATTATTCTTTAATCTACCAGATTGAACTAATGCGGAAATTATACCCAAGTTTGCAGAAGAACCAGAATTAACAAAAACAGAATATTTTGACCCATTAAAGGCACTCCATTCATTTTCAAATTCTTCAGTTTGTTCACCTTTTGTGAGTCTTGGATTTGTTTTTAACCATTCAATTAAATGTCCAACATCATCCTTTGTGATGGTATCTTCTACTAAATTGATTTTCTTTTCGTTCATGTTGTTAAGTTCCTGATGTCGTTTATAGTATCACTCAACATTATATCATAAGAATATGAAGAATCAACTGTTTTATTCTTTGAATTTTTCTTTATGGACATTTGGTTTAAATTTTGGGTTACTACATCATCTATAGAGTATCCAAATGCACTAATAACATCAGTAAAATACTTTTCTACACTTGTTAAAAATCCTGGTGCAATAATTTGGGATTTATTAGATTTTGCTGATTTGTCTGCAATGTAAGATGTATGTGCTAATTCCCTACTAAATGAAAGATTTCCTGTTGATATTGGTATGCCTTTACATGCATCTATCAATTTTGAAAATAAATATCCAGATTTTCTGTGGGTAGAATTAAAATTACACGGATAGTGTATCTTTACTTTTTCTACATTTTTTAATTCTCTACTTATCATGTCTTTAGATACCAAATATTTGTTGCTTTCGTCATATGAATATGGGTCATCAATATCATATTCTTCTGTGCCCTCCCACAACATAGCAGTAGAATAAAATACTATATCATCTGATTTTGGTAAAATATTATCTATAACTTCAAGGGTATAGTTATAATTAATGTCTACAAAATCTGCATCATCTTTGAATGTTCTTTGTTCCGCAAAACAAACGAATATTCTTTTATAGTCTTTGATAGAAGAATAATCCAAATTTCTAGAAGAAATTCTATCACTTTCTTTTGGTAAAAAGTATGATAGTTGTGATGAATCTCCTATTATGAGATAATCATTCGTGTCCTTCATATGACTTTACACTATCTTCAACCAATGATTTATTTTTAACAATTGCGTAATCAACCATTGCATTAATTGCTTGAACATATGCAGGTCTTTTTTGTTTGAAACAAATGTCGATTTTCTTTTTAAGTGCAGCGATTTCAGAATCATTTTCTGCAACGCCTACTGCATCTTCTAGCATCCACATTCTGATGTGTAGAATTACTAACTTTTCTACTACTTCACCAAAATTATCTGTCGTGATAATGTTATCTGGAAGTTCTGGCCTTTCTTCTTGAGAACAAATATCGTTCACAGTTTCCGTTATAACATTTTCAATAGCATCTGATATTTTCATAATTATCTCCTTTTTAGTTTTCACAAAATCCTATTATTTTATTTTTGATGCGGTCTTCTAATCCTTCTTGATTGCCTGCATCAGTCCACTCATATTGGTGTTTTCCTTCAGTAAACCAAATACCTTCATATTTATTATTAGTAATAGAATAAATTATTTTATTTTCATCCATAAAATTATCATATACACCCGCAAATGCCTGTGGCCCCGATGCTCTACCAATAATAACATCACATTTTGTGCTTAAATATGAATTTTCGTTTAAGTCACACACATTAATGCCTATAATTTCTTGCGTAGAAAATAAATTTTGTAGATGGGGTGCTCGGAAAAATAGATGGTGATCTCTAGAGGTTGGAGAGGTATAATAAAAGGCACAGTCCTTAAATTTTTCAATAACATTAATCATGATGGGGTCAAAACTAAAATTTACACACTGTCCAGAATGAACATCACCATTAGAAATAAATATTCTTTTTCTAAATTTATCTTTTGTTTCTTCTATGTGTTTGTCTATCCCTTCAACATTATAATAAGAATAATCAATTCTTGGAATACACTCGTTGGTATTTGGTAACTTTAATTTTATTCCAAAATGGTTTGATATGTCTTCATATATATCTCGATATAATGATTCGTTGGCTGTTATAGTACAACCGCCCGTACCAACTTCTATATATCTTTCTTCAGTAACAGAATAATTTTTCCAACACCCCACCCATGTATTAATGTAAATGTCTTCTCCATCCACAAAGAATCTTATTCTGTGTATATCTCCTGATTTCATTGCGTTATATGGTACATGTTGTAATTTTTCTATGTCCAATATACATTCTTTTGGATTAGTGTGATAATAAAAGAAATTAGTGTCTGGATATATTTTACTAATATCCTTTATCATATTGCTGACGAATGTTCTAGAATAGTGTATGTCACCATTATGAAATGCATTAAAAAAATTAATATTCATGTGTTAATTCTCTTTTCTATTTCTTCTTTTACTCTTTTTGCAAGAGAACCAGAGTATTGTTTCGCCCTTTTATAGTTTTCTTCTATGAATGGTAACATTTCTTCATATGAATTCTGATTCAATTTATTACAAGATTTAATAATATCTTTACCAGGATGATTTTGAAGTGAAAACACTTCTGCATTTGTTATAGCGGGATTCCCTCGCACGATATCCAGTTTTTGGTTGATAAACTCCTTCTTGTTCATATGAGGTATTTTATTGTCTATAATAATCATTCCTCTTGTATCAAAGAAATCACCAATATTTGGACATCCACAATAAATTGGAACTGTCTTTGTAATTAGTGCATCTATTAATTTTTCGGTAAAATAGTTTTCAATAGAAAGACTTTCAATTACAATATGAAATTGAGAATTAAACAATAATTTTTTATCTCCTTCAGGTAATATATTTTTCTGAGCATCTTCTAATCCAATATCCGAATATGAACCATCAAATAATCCATATAAATAACTGTTATAAAATAATTTAGGAATATTAATTAATTCTTGATTCATCCATAATTTTTGTCTTACATCATAACCAGATATATTCTCGGTACAGTGTCTGGTCATGAGAAAACTTACTTCAAATCTTTTATTGTCGTGTAAATGGCTGTCGGTAGATTCATCATATACGCAAAGACTTTGCAGGTCTGGTGTTAATTTCTTTCCTATCCATGTTGTTCCATAAGGAAATAAAACGGCATTATTACAATTATTTAATGTTTCTTTATCTGTTGTTAGTATTAAATCATACTTTTCATGATTTGCAATTACAAGTTCTATTGTTTCTCTAATTCCTCTTTCTGATTCTGGTTCAGTAGAATTAATAAAAACTTTATATGAAGGTTGGGTGCCTCCCTCACCGTGAGGGTCAGTTCCAAAAGGAATGGGTATTTGGGGGTAATCAGGCCAAGTGGGAATATGCTCTACATAGGTATTAATTGGTCGTGGATTATTGCTAAATCTATTGGCGTGAATCTCAACGAGCGAATCAAAATTTAATATCCCTGGTTCAAAAAGATAACCAGCATTGTGTACAATTGCAGGTATTTTGTTCATGATTTTATGCTCTCTATCGGACTTTGAAGGGATCTGTTTAAAATGTATGATTGTGTTTTATCCCATATTATGTCATCTGCCATGTCTAGGCCGCTTGACAAGATGTCAAGGTTTCGTTTAACGGATTCTATTTTACTTTCATATAGTTCTTTTGTCAAAAGATTAATATCAAAATTATCATTTAATATTATTATCCCCTCATCATCAAAATACTCCCCAATATTTGGAGCACCCCAATAAACAGGAATAGTGCCATTTGCAAAACAATCTGTTATTTTTTCTGTATAATAATTATTATACGAATCATTTTCAATGGTAATAGAGAACATATAATCTTTCAATGCTTCTGATTTTGAAGCATGAGTACCATCTCCTATTTTGGGAGAACCTCCAACACCACCAAAAACATCAATATTATCTTTTAATTCTTCTGCCAGTTTATGTCTCAGTTTGTGTCCTTCTGTCATCAACTTCGGTGATGCTAAAAGAGAACATACTTTTGTTTTTTCATGAACACCAAAATTTTCATATGGTGTCCAAGGAAGGTTACTTCCAGATAGTGCTTTTATAAACCTATCATCCAATGAAAGTAAATCCTCATCGCATGTAAAAATTGCATCAAAGTTATTGAAAAATTCTAAGTGTTGTGTTTTTAATTTATGATATAATTCTGGTAAAATTGACCTAGATTCACACAACCAACCAAACCTGTGCGTTCCTGGTTTTCGCGGATGGATGTGTGACATCAACATTCCGTTGTCTATAAATACCTGAACATCTTGATTGGAGGACACCCAATGAAATCTTGATGGTTTCATTTTAGCACAAGAAGACCTGTCTTCCAAACTAAATGGAGGATAAAAAACTTGAATTTTATTAGTTTTGGTGTATGCTTCCTTTTGCTCATCCTTTAATTTTTCTTCCCACCCACTTAATCCAAAAATAACATCTGCATCAGGATATCTATAATAAAGTTCGGCAACTGTATGAGGAAAACCACTGAGCGTTATATTATGTTTGTTCTCTTTTAATGCAAGAATTAAAAGATGATGGTCGCCTCCTATGTAATCTCCCCTTTTTGTGTCTTCTATATGTTCCTCGCATCTTTGTTTCCAGTCTTCTAAAAACTTTTTAGTTGCTGGAGTATTATCAAAATATAACAATCCGCAATATGGTGTATTAGTAACATGTTCTCTAATAACAAATCCACAATCTGTTGTGCAATCATCCATTAGAGCAGGTGGTCGTTGCATTATGCTATCAACATCGATCCAGATTAGTGGTTCATCAAGTTCGTTTAACATATCTAAAATAAATCCTGGTTTTTTTAAACAGTTCAACATATAATGATTTTCGCGTTCTGGTAATTCTCTTATATCATATCTTAATCCAAACTCATCAAATTTTTTCTTTAGGTTTTTAGCGCACTCAGTATAATATAATTCAATTCCTTGCGGAGAAATGAGGCGTGGATCATTAGTGAATCTGTTTATTACAGGATGATCACCCTTCGATATCCCTTCTAGGTTTGGTTCACTATAAAAACTAATAAATTTTGTTTTCATTTTATATCTCCTGGAGATTGCCATGCAATTAAATCTTCTGTCATTCCTAACTTTCTTAAAGATTCTTTTTTGGTTTCAGAATCTGCAAGTCCCATTGTTACACAAGTATTTTCATTTGTATTTCCAGGCCAGACACAATATTCTGGTCCAACAACTTTAATATTCATCTCATTAAAAAACATAGGTATTAAATTAAATAGCGGTTCGTGGTCAAATACCCCTAAATTATTTTCAATAATATCTTTAGTTGTTTTTATCCATGATTTTATAAATGCTTTAGACATAGGTGTATTGCCAAAATATAATGGGGACGCTTTCATTCCTGATAAGTCACCATTGGCAGTTGCAATCACCATATCTACCGATTCATCAAACTCATCAAAAATATCCAACGATTTATGAATCTTACTGTCTACATCCATCCACAGAACTGGTCTGTTTAAACCCTCTAACATATTCAAAATATATTCTGGTTTGCTTAAACAATTTAATTGATAACTTCCCAATGAATCTTTTTGCCTAATATCGTAAGGGATATTTAAAGATTCACACTCTTTCATAAGTCGTGAAGCATTATCACTATAGTAGGTTTTATTTTCTATGTCGCTGAAGAAACTTATCAAAAGTGTTTTCATAATATAATCTCATTTTAAGCATTTCCTATGTGGTATTTGGGAATTAACTCCCACTCTTCTTTATCTTTGTATGATATAATTTTTATATGTCCTATTTGTGCTGTTGGTTCATCATCTTCTATGGGTTCTATTATTTTTAATAACTCCCACTCTTCTAAAAGGACAGCAATAACATTTCTTCTACCAATATCATCCTCTGAAATATTAGATTCTAGTCCATCCATTTCAAATAATTCTTTGAAATGCATAATAGCATATCTGCCTCTTTTATGAAGAATATGACAAGATTGATATAATTTCTTTTCTTTTCGGGAAGAAATACCCATTCTGGTCAATGTTTCTTTTATTTTTAAGAAATCTTCTTCATTAGATAAGGAAATTTCTACACCCAATCCTCTGAATATGTCTTGTTCTTCCATAATTATTAATCCTGTTTATCACTTATAGTTCATATATGTATGTAATTATGGATTTATACCACCACCAGAAAGGTATGTCTTCATTTCTTCTATATCTTTACCGCTTAATAGGTCCATGATTTCGGTTGCTTTTTGGTTGGAGTATCCGTAATAGTTTTTTACTATTTCTAAATTATCGGTGATTTCCTTTTTCTGCCACCTACTAAATCGTTTTCGTTTTCTGAGAGCATTTTGAAGATAATCAAACTGCATCTTTTTATCTGTGTTTGGGAATTCGTTTATTTGGTTTACATGAAGAATGGTGTCAATAAAATATGAAAGACACCTATTAATAACAAATGGAGCATATTTCTTCTCCACTTGGTCATCCCCTGTGTTCATTAAAGGTTCTTTAGTATGATTTATTGCATTGAGATATTCACTCAGTTTCATCTTCAAAAACCACTGCTAGTACATGTTCTCGTTTAATAATATCAAAATCGGCATGTATTCCTATTCTAGAAGTTGCATCATAAAGAATTGTACTTCCTACTGTATAGTCAACAGTTCTGGCGTCAGGTAAATTTCCATCAGAATCTGGAAGTCCTTTTCCCATAGATACAATCTTTGCTTCAGCACTTGTACTATCTAACATTTGACTCTTTTTAATAATAAGTCCACTTTCTGTGACTTCTTCTTTGTCGTAATCTACCTTTTCTAAAATTAGGTGATCACCCTGTGCTAATAATTTTGTCATTTATATTCACATCCCATCATAAGTTCTACTATACACGCTACTAAGTTAATTTCTTGGTCTGCAACAAATGCAGACTTATATTGATACTCCGCTAAAATCAAAACTGCCTGTGGAATAGAAGATGGTAGAATGTATTCATATAATCCATCATATATTTTTCTAAACAGTTCTGACGGAGAATTATCTAGGTTCTCCACCGCCCATTTTCTTGCATTGGTGAAATCTTTTGTCTTCATATGACTCACCAAATCCTTAATATGTATCTCACCGATTTGAGTGAGAATACCCACATCAATTGCTCCCGATACCGAATATCTTTGTAATTCGTTAATAACTCTACGGAAGTCTGGAAAGTGTTTCATAATCAATTCCACAAGAACTTTTTCTTCATAAGAAACATCTTCTTCATCTAAAATATATTTTACACGCTCCATAAATTGAGATGCCAAATTTGGTTTCTCTTTCTTTGGAACGGTAAAATTAATTGTTGTGCATCTTGAATGTAAAGGTTCTATAATTCTATTCTTAAAATTACAGGTAAGAATAAACCTACAATTTTCACTGAATTCTTCAATAAATCCACGAAGTGCAGGTTGTGTAGATTGTGCATTACTATAATCGAATTCATCAAGTATTACAATCTTTTTTCTTCCTGTAATAGAAACCGTACTTGCAAAATTACGAATCTTTGTTCTGAGTGTGTCTATATTTCCATCTTCCGAACAGTTTACCATAATATAATCTGTTTCAAGTTCGTTGCATAGTGCTTTTGCAATAGTAGTTTTACCGCAACCTGCACCACCAGAGAGTAAAAGATTCTGTGATTCTCCAGAATCCACCATTTGTTGAAAGGTGGTCTTGATGGATTCTGGAAGAATACATTCTTGTATTGTTTGTGGTCTATATCTTTCTACCCACAAATATTCTTTAATTTCTGTCATTGTAATACTCATCTCACTGCATCGTATGGTGTATGGACATCTTTGAACGCTTTATAATAATTTTCATCACTTTCAATCATGTCATCCATCAAAGTTTCAAAATTATAATCAGGCACCCATCCCAACTTTTCGCGAAGTTTAGATGAATCTCCCTTTAAGTCGTGCAATTCCTCTGGTCTTAAATACTTTTCGTCTAGTACAACATAATCTTTATAATTTAGTTGAAATTTACTAAACACATATTCACAACAGTCACGAACACTATGAGATATGCCTGTTGCACAAACATAATCGTCTGGTTCATCCTGTTGTAGCATCATCCACATTGCTTTCACATAATCTTTTGCATGACCCCAATCTCTTCTTGCTTCAAGATTACCCATACGAAGTTCTGTTGCTTCACCTGCGGCTATGGCAATTGCACCTTTTACAATTTTACTTGTAACAAAGTTAGAACCTCTCCTTGGAGATTCATGATTGAACAATATACCATTACTAATGTGCATATCATAAGAATGTCTATAATTTCTTCCTATATTGTATGCATATACTTTTGCACAGCCGTAGGGGCTCACTGGAAGCATTGATGTAGTTTCTCTTTGGAAACCATCATCATCTATAGAATTTCCAAACATTTCTGATGAAGATGCTTGGTATATTTTTACATCTGGACAAACTATACGACATGCTTCATACATGTTTAACACACCAATAGCATTTGCGTGTGTGGTATAAACAGGAACATCAAAACTAATTCTTACATGAGATTGTGCCGCAAGATTATAAATTTCATCGGGTTGAACCTTTTGTAAAATGTGAATTAGTGATGATAAATCTTCTAAATCTCCATAATATAGTTGTAATTTTTCATAACAACCTTCAAGTCTTGTTGTTTGATTTTCTGCAACTGAATTTCTTTTAAGAACACCGTAGACTTCATATCCTTTCTCTAAAAGAAATTCTGCAAGATATGAACCGTCCTGTCCGCTAATTCCTGTAATTAATGCTTTTTTCATAATATATGAACTCCATATTCTGACAAGAACCAATTAATGGTTCTGCTTAATCCTTCTTGAATTGGTATAAATTCAAATTCTGGTAAATTATTTTTCTTAAACTCGTTCTTTAATATACTGTTGTCTGATGGTTTTTTCAACTGTCCGTCTGGATACTTGTGATTATAAACTATGTTACCTTTAAACCCCATTTTGAAAGTAATGATCTGTGCTAATACTGCCATACTTATTTCTAAATCTGGTGAAATTACAAATGGTGTTGGTTCATCATAATTATGCAACACCCAGTTTACAATTTCAGCAACATCATCAAC
>Ga0209756_1002711_pt1 | contig 15011 bp, 7 predicted proteins | sample ETNvirenome_6_85_FD_184071 | JGI IMG/M metagenome (GOLD analysis project Ga0209756, IMG submission 184071) | Marine viral communities from the Pacific Ocean - ETNP_6_85 (SPAdes) (version 3) | ecosystem: Environmental > Aquatic > Marine > Oceanic | place: Pacific Ocean | collected 2013-06-19
AAAAGTATAGTAAGTATCATCAAGTAAATCCGCTTTTAGTGTATCTCTGTACACGGACATTATAGGGAAGGTTACTCCGTGACCCTGAGCTAAGAAACTCTCGTCAAAGGTGGGACGCTCTTGCCATTGGAATCGTTGTGAATTAAACGAGTTGAGGTCCCCTGGAACGGCTAGAGTATTTTCGACCTCTGTATTAACTAAATTGTATACAGCCATAGATGAAGGGGTTGATACTAAAGGTGTTAATAATTGTTCTTTTAAATCCATTTCCCCTGGGATATCTCCCGTATCAGAATCTACCTTTAAAATCTGTTGATTGTAATAACGAGCCCTCCAATTGTCTTGCGTATCAAGCTCTAATAATTCTTGAGCAATATCCCCACTTCCTAAAGTCCTATTGTATTTACTTCTCCAGCTAGTAAAATCTAACATAATTGGCGCTCCAGGAGAAAGCTTAAAGTTTGGAGACGTATCCTGTTCGCTAGGGTTATAGGGTTGCCCCGCTAAAGAAACTCCAGGCTTCATCGTATAATTGGTAACTTCTCCCATAGCCTCAAACCCATCTGCGGGAAAGTCATCATTTATATCATAACAAAAATATTCCTCAAGGGCATACTTTCCTTGTGGATTAGGATACTCTTTGAAATAATTACCATACGCATCATCAGTAACGATACTTTGCTCGTAACTAGCGTGTCCAGGCCTAGATAACCCAAGTAAAGGCCACCCAATACCTGCAAAAGTGCCAGCATCTGTTCCTTGATTATGAATAGCTGGGTGGTTTCCTGTAGGCTGCCACCAATAACAACCTTGTCCAGGACCAATTGCGTTTTGATTGTAGTTTGGTTCAGTGCCATAGTCTGGATTAGAGATTGATATATATTTCTTGCCTACCTGATGTCTTTTCCTTGTGTTAGGGAAAGAAGACCATTGATTAACCGAAAGAAAGCCTCTTCGGTCTGACCAGTAATTTTCTAAAATGTTTTTCTTTTTTTCAATTCTATCGTCAACGTCATCAAAGCCCTGCTCATGTAGATCAGTTGTTGCAAAACCATCTGTATGGAAGGTGTATGTATTATTGCATATCCCTGTGTATGGAATTTTACCCCAAGGAAGTCCGAAATCCCACGCAGCATTTGTTGGCTCAAAGGTGGGTGTGGATTGTCCTAGCGAACCCTTCCCTCTATGTAGATACATAGCAATAAGACCGTTCCCATCAGAAGGAAATACCCAATTATTAGGAGCGTTTGGGGTTAGGACGGTGCAATATAATGGACTAAGAGGATCCTCTTCGCAGCTAAACATCTCATATTGTAACGTCATAGCTTCAGATATCGCCCTAAATAAGTCTATGCTGTAATACTGTGTAGTTAAATCATCAAGTCCTGTTATATGAAAAGTCGTTGTGCTAAAGGGATCACTTCCATCAGGGAGGATAAATTTTTGCGATGTTGTAGGCTCTTTTTGCCTATTTACATCAGGAATTATGGCACTATAAGGAACCGCAGCAGCAGAGTTTAGAGTCATGTCGGTGACTCTTATCTTATCTAAAAGGACATAACTATTTTCAGAGTTATTTTTAGGAAGAGGAAAAACTTCAATAATATAATTTTGAGTTTTTCCGCCTAAATTTGCGAACGCTCTATGGAGTTGGACATTTCTTCCGTTATAAATATCTGACTGTGCAACATTGTAATATGTTGCATACTCTATAGGAAGTTTTGTTTTAGAGTTTTTTGTGTGGAACTTAATAGTAGCGTTTTGCATATCTTTCTTACTTACATAAGAAAAAACCGAATTATCATCAGACTCATCATTGCAAGTAAAATCAGTTTCAAGCATAGTCTCTTCATTTGTTGAGAATTGATGCGTGATATGCTTAACTACATGCTGAATCCCTTGGTTCCCAGCAACAACGTCAGCTACTTTAACCATTTCCCACTCGCCTCTAGGGGTCCATGCAAAAAATACTCGTTCACCTGTAGTCGTAATTTCATTCTTCGTTCTTATTACCACCCCTACATCCCCACCACCAATAAACCTAGAGGCCTCTTTTCCAGTTAGATAATCTAAAGATAATTCAAAGTCATGTTCAGGCAGTAGGATATTTTTTTGCTCGGGATCAATACCCCGCATTTGAAGCTGGATTCTTGGCAAACCTACCCCAGCATGTTTCAAGTAAACACATTTATTATTTATTAAATAATTATCACCAATAGAAAAATCGCTTTGCTGATTATTGTCTAAGAAATATACCCCCATCTTAGTTCCAGTGGAGCCTGTGGCAGAAGTATCTACGAAATTTATACTACTTAGAATTGTGTGACAGGTATACTCAGGACCACCAAAATAAGGTCCTTTTGCTTGGGTAGAACTGTCAAATAAATCAATTCTAAAGGTATCTTCAGTATTAGTTTCATTATTCCCTGCATTGTAGAGCTTTTGAAGATTTATATTGTAAAAAGAATCTGTTGTTGTAGTAAGTAAATTACTACTCAAATCCACCGCTGATGCATTAAGTGAAAAATTAGCATTATGATAAATAGGTCCATACGTATGCGATATGATTGTAGGACCTCCAACCTCCACATCTTGCAATGTAACTTCAGGTAGCGCACTTAATGCTGCGCTCTGTAAGAAATAATCATTATACGCTTTATATATTGAATGAATTCCTTCCCTTCTGGACGAGGTGCCTTGTCGAATATCTAGCCCTGGAGATGTATATTTATCAAAACCATCATCAACCATCTCATTTGCAAAAGAGTCGGTTAGATTGACCCATGTTGCTGATCCGTTAAGTAATGTAGAATTATGACGTACTACTTCATTAGCAATAGCTTTTTTCTTTTTTTCATGTAGCCCAAAAAACAATTCAACTTCTTCTGATAACTGATCACGCCTTACGAACTGATCGCATGAAGAAAAAATTAATGGGTTCTGTCCTCTAATAGGGAAAGTATTACTTACCGCAACTCCATTGTAAGTAGCTGTATTTCCTGTAACTCTACAATTATCAACATAAACTGTCGATAAATTAAGATCTGTTGCTGGAACAAACCCTATCGAGGAGGGGCTATATCCTAAGGGGGTCATAGATAATAAAGAACTAGTATTATTATAAAAAATAGGCATATTGCGCCCATCTCTACCAAACCACTTATTATCGTTTAAAGTGTTATAAAAGTTTCTTCTTCTCAAAGATCTTCTAGGGATACCACTAGCTGCTGGCACCACAAGCGAGGTATTAACTACAGAATTGTATACATGATTAGAGAATAAAGTTTGATCTCTTTTAAATACGGGAACATTCGCATGGTCAACTGTACTTCTTGAATCATCAAAGGAAGATAAGTAAAGATCGTAACCTAAAGCATACCCAGTACCTCGATCATAAACTCCCGAAACTTCATAATTCGACAGTCCTGTAGATGACGCTGGGATATCAAGTATAGGCCATGTAATAGTGGGACAAATATAATCTAATCCGCTAGGCTGCTCAACCGCAGATAAAGAGAAGCGAACGCGGGGTATTGCCTTAGCAGGAGTAAACTCATCAACAATACTTAAACTCTCTACAATATCTTCTACAGTGTGTAATCCAGAAGAGTCTCCAAAGAAAGTTCCTGAGAATGGACCTCCACAAACTGAAAAATCAAATGTCGATGATTTCCCATTCCACAAAGACAAGCTACCATAATCTCTAGCCTCATAGCTAGATAAAATAGCATCTTGATTTGGTGGGTATTGTTGTGAAGATGTAAAGAAAACAAATGAGTTTCCAATATATAAATCAAGCGTGTCAGATCCAGAAACGGTATAAGACTGAGTATATTTATAAAACTCTTCGGCTAACAGCGAGGGAACACAAAATGCTTTTAATTGTTTTCGAAAAAACGCTAATAAATCTTCAGTTACGATACAGTTTTTATAGAATTTCTCTTCTTCCCAAGGAGGGATTGGAAACTTTCTGCCCCTATAATGGAAAGTAAAATTAGGATCTCCGAGAATAGCTACTCTTTCCGAATCCGATGACAAGTAAGTGCCCGTATAATACTGCTCGTCTACTTCAATAGTGGGGCCAAAATAAGCCTGCCCATTTTGCAGCAGAGATACCCTAAAAGGCTCGTTCTTTATAAAGAATAAATGAGGGAACTTTTGGACTGCTCTTTTTAAGATGTAATCTACGCCAGCACGAATATTCTTATCCTTATCGCTAGGATCATAAATGTCAATGCCCATACTGGCAGCTTTTTCGGCATCATAGCTATCTGAATTAAATACATCACTTTCTGTTTTTAATAAATAATAAAGAAGATTGGGAATATATGATTCATACATTTCCGTTATTGAGGAACTAACATCAATAGGATTATTAACTATAACAGTGTTTAAGGCATCAACTAAACCCGCTTTAGTGCCTTTCTTTTTATAGAGATTTGTAGCATTTTGAATTTGATTCCTCCAAGAAGCTTCATTGTTCCCGCGCAGTCTCCACCCAATTAAATTTGCTAAATATGGAAGAAACTCTTTTGGGCATTTTGAAATTGATGTAAGTAGCTCTAGATTTTCAACCTCACTATCAATATCCCTCATTAGATAAGAAACTGCTCGATAAAATTTATTTAACGGACCCGCAACCTCAGTGGTAGCTAAAACTGTTTGAGAATTACCTAAAAAAGACTCAATGGCATTTTTAATAGTTACCTCTTCCCGATCAATATGTAATGGGGAATAAATAACATCTATAAAAGTATGCATTTTTTCTAGGTTCTGGGTCCCGTTTGTAAAGCTCCCATTCCCCCTAAGGAACATATCAGGAATCATCCTCTCATCAATAGAACTAAATGAATTATTATTAAGCCAAAGATAACTCTGATAATCTTTAAGCGCATCATTTATTTGATAAGGTTTTCCTTTATACAGAGTATTAATTATAGAGTTTGATACTAGAGCAGAGGGTGACGCAACAGGGCCACTAGTATTTAAAAAATATAACCAACCTAAATTATTAATAAGATACTCATGTGTTTCAGAAGCGGTAGATCCAAAAACAGCAGAGGTATCATCTTGGGGGGAATCAGAATTTAATCTAATCTTTGGTAGAACGGTGCTTTCTAAAAAAGATTTAAACGATTCCGCAGTTTTGTATGTAGAAAAATCAAGCTTTAGAGGTGTTAAAATTTTATCAATAAACTTTTCTAAGGTTATATTGGTTAGGTTGTTCTGTTTAATAAAGTATCTAGAAAATCCAGTTGGCGTATTTATATCACTAGCCGTGTATGAACCCGCTACAGCATTTATCTTCAATGTTGATGTGATATTATTAATTGAATGCAGGTGACTATTAATAATTAAATCGGTAAACTTAATCTGACTACCGCTAACAGCAGCATCTTGATTTAGATACAAGTTAGGAGTAATTATTTTTACCGCATCAACAAAGTTTAGTTTTGAAAAATTTCTTGCCATTTTTAAATATAACTAATATTTACCGTTAAATTATTAAGGGCTATTACTTCATTAAAGTCCACAGTAACATTGTCTGAAATATTATCTATAGTTGAATACCTAACTTCACTTAAATCAAATATTTTCCGATTTAAATCTTGAGGGACAAACTTGGTTCCAAAAGAAAAATTATCATAAGAAAAGAATTTAGTTACTATATCGCTAACTTTTCTTTTTACAACATCTTCTACATTCCTAAGAGAACTATCAACAAACAAAGTAATGATTAAGTCCAAAGTTCTAATTAATCCATCAACAATAACAACTTCATCAGTAATCATTTTTTTCTCTTCCATTGCTGCTAGTAAATTTGTTTTATAATCCACCGTGGCTTTTTGCAACTGATTTTGAGTAGCTTTTTGCAGAACATAAACATCAATAATATTAGCAGAGGAATAAGCTTTCCTCGTTGATGCTGTTCCTACGGCTATACCTCCTGTAGGGTTTGAATATCTAGATACAAAAGCTCTATAATCATCTAATGTAACTAATCTATCTTGCCTTTTATACGTTAATGGGGCATTTAATTTAGCTTCTTCTGCCGTTTCTGCATTAATGCCTCCTGTTATTACGCTGGTGTTTGTTAATGCTGCTGCACCTAAGGATGTTGTTATATTATTAGAAATACCAGTTCCAAGGATGTTACCTCTCACACCTCCTCCAACTCGATAAACTACCCGATATGTCGATGAATTAGGAGGAGAGGCTCCTAAGTTTCCATCCCCGAATCTTATTACACCATTGTAATTCTCGTCATATTGTAGTTCGAACACTTTATCAGAGCCTCCTGAAGAACTGTATAAATTATCAACTTGGGTATATGTCCCAGATAAGGCAGTTTCAGAAGTAACAAATACTTGAGCACTATTTTCAATAACAGGCCCTTCACCTAAAGTTATAGTTTTATATGCATCCGTGGTGTCAAAACTTCCAGTTTCTTGTACTAAAGCGCCCTCAACTAAAGCTAGATTCGACCAAGAAGTACTAGAATCATAACTATCTGATATAGAAAGTTCTATATCAGTTGAGTTCGAAGTTAAGGATAATATTTTCCCGTTGGTGACAGGGTAGAGTGTATAGCTTACTTGCCCTCCATCGGTAGGAGAAGAAATTGAAACAACGCGATTGTCCGCAGATATAGTAGGGTTTGTTACAACTGATGCTGGAAATACTATTTTAGCAGAACCTCCTGCGGAAGTAGGCCCTTTTAGCCTAACACCAATTAAACCTAAAAGCTTCGATACGTTTCTCCTTGTTTTAGCAGTGGACAGATAGGATTCATTTGCTAATGCGTCAGCTTTAAAGGACATTACGGCTCCCATGTAAGCTACTAATTCAGTAAACATCATACCATAATCTGCCTCACTAAAGTTTTGATAGTCTAAGGAGTATGCAGCTTTCATATAAGAAACCAGAGCATCGCGCAAACTGGCAAAATCAGTGGCTGCATAATCAATTAGCTCCTCTTTACGTATATACGTTTCTCCGCTTTGGATAAGCTTTTGGAAATCAGAGTTCGCTGTTGTAAAGGGAATATCAGTTGGTGTTTTATAGTTTTGTGTAGTCATAATGCTCTATCTTTATGGTCTGTGATAAACCGTAATGTCGGTTCCTGCTTGAAATTCTAAAGAGAATACTTTTAGTTTTATCTTAAATCCTGGAATCCCGTACCCAGAAGTGTCATCAAGAGAAGTTATGTCAATTCCCTGTATTTTAGCATCAGGAATATATTCAGACATGGCAGTGACAACATCTCTTTTGATATTAATTTTTATTTCATCCGTCATAGGCTCAAATAAATATTGTTCAAAATTTAATCCAAAGTTAGGGAGCATTAGTCGCTCATCGCCGCCAGTGCCAAGTAGTTGATCGATCTCCGATCTTGTCCTCGAAATACCTGTTATTTGGCCGAATATTCCTCCCGCAGAATTCGTTGTATCAAATAAAGGGAACCTAACACCTTTTACAGAGTCGCGCTGTCCACGATTAATAATACTATCTTTAATCGTCCTACTGGGAATGTTTCCAAAAACTGTTGTGGTGTTTGTCATAAATCAATACTTTTGAAGAATCCTGCTTGGCCTGTATAGTTTTGTAGTACCTCTGTAGTAGTTAGGGCTCTAGAATAAAACTTTAAACTTCCGACATGCCCGTTTAGTCCAGCGGCAAAGCCGTGCCCGTATCCCATAAACCCACCAGTAGAAGGCACCCAACTTGTGCTGTTGCCCTGAGCAGGATTCTGCATCTTTTTAGTCTTTATGCCCTCTGTCCAAGGACCACCTACAACCCAAGGGGTAAAATACGTATCTGTATTAGGCCCATTGTTAAAACCATTGGCTTCGTTAGCCACATAAGTAACATTGGCTGAAGTGTAATAATAGCTAGGGTATGGCTTATCCTTAGGTACAATAAAGGAGGGGATTTGTGGAGTCCGTTGGGCCTCAATACCAAAAATGTCAGACATAGAAGAAGCGGATACGCTCCTCCCATCCAAGTATACAGTACATAAATCTTCTTGGGGATTAAAAGAAACATGTAAATGGATAAACGTAGAAGATACAGACCCCAAGGAAACTCCATTAGAATTGGTCGCTGATACTGGAATTTTCATCTTGTGGTATCCTGCAAAATTACAAGCATTTGTTTTTGGAATAAACTCAACACTGTCATCCCCAAAAGACATTGTTGGAGCAATAAAAAAGCATGAAGATGCCATGGTGGAAGACGCTGCAATAGATCCGTTAATTCCAGGATCTTTACTAGTCCCTGTAATTATTGGAGTGTCGGAAGTTATTACTGGGTCTCTAGTGAATCCCATTAAAAAACCTTTTACGGTATCTTTTGGTTGCATAGTAGATAATGCACTAACATCAGAGGCAAGTGGAGCCCCTCCTGTGTTTTCATTAGCTAAAAGAACCCTGTAATAATTGTAGTCTGTCCAGCCCCCATTACGCTCACTAGGGTAAGTAGACAAGCGGAGAGGCTCATCTGGGTCTTTTTCGTTGCTAGTTAAATCTGAATTAAATGAAGGAATGTGTAGCCAGCAATCCATACTGCACCCATCTTGAGAGTAAAGCAGGTTTTGGAATTGCTCAATAGAAGGTACTCTAAAGTATCCAGGTCTGAGGCCTAAACTTTGTCCTGATTGCGGCTGCATGTCATTTATTCCCGTCAAATACGGAATCCCCAGTCCAGCCTGGAACATATTTTCAGCGATCCCCACTAATTGCCCGTCTCCTTTATTTCCAGGTAAAGCGGGATTTAGGATATTAAACTCAGTAGAAGAGGGGGCGACTGTTAAAGCCCTTAGGAAATTATAGGAAGCAAAAAGACCGCTAGTACTAATTTGATCAGTTAAAGAAATTGCGGGAGCCTTTTCTGAGTTAACCGAAGAGTTAAGAATAAGAGAGCCAAAGCCTACAGGAGGCAAAACTAAAGGGGCTAACGTGCTTTTTGAAGTAACACCATAATTCTTAACGTATTTAGGCTTTATAGGTAACACAACACCCTCTACCTCACCTGAATCGAAAGTTAAGGATTTTTGTCTTTCTAGTGAAATATTGAGGCCAATATCACTTAAAAAGGAAAAGTCGTTTACTGGTATTTCGCCTAAAGCGAACACAGTAGTAGATCCAAACAAATCAGGACCTTTGACGGCAACTTCAATCTGTTTTTTCCTCTTGTTTTGTTTTTCTTTGTATGCTGAAATTACGGAATAAAGATTCTGCCTATAGTTTTGCACCATTGCTGAATGCTCCGCATGGCCCAAATCGAATAATTCTTGTATGTTTTTAGTTAAATCACTAACTAATTTATCTTGCTGAGACGCTAGGATTTCTAAGAAGTGGTCTGCGTTATAGAATTGTTGCATTGATTCAGACTCATCAATCTTAGAAATATCAAAAATCGTATCAACGTATTCATTTAAGTTATCAACCTTAATAACAGTACCCTTACCACCTAAACTAGGAAAGTGATCTAGTTTCCATTTTTCGCTGTTTACTACAAAGCCAATATCAGACGCAGAAGGGATGGGCTCTCCATTATATAACCTATCTTGGGAATCATAATAAAGACCATCTTCCGATAAAACAAATAACCCGCGTTTAGATTTAGGGGGACCGAAACTTAATCTAAAGATAGGGCTATCATCTTCAGCCTCCAGTTCGGCTTCGTTTTGTCTAGTATACAGTATATTTCCAATTAAATTTATTTGATCCGTACATCGACTAGCAAAATCAAGATTTTGCTCTATAAGTTGTCTATTAATACCTTGATAAGCAAAAGCGGCATTGTCTGTAAATTCATTTCTGCCTCCCTCGGAGGTTAGCCCCCCCGTCCCAACTGTCATTGGAAGTTCTCCATCTTCTATGTAGCTTTGAAACTGACTAAGGCAATCGTCTATTGCCTCTAAGCCTTCTCCAACAGCAACGCCAGCCGCATATATTTCATTTATGTCACCAACTGCCGAAGCTATGGCATTTAGCGAGGTGAAATCCATCCCCTTGGAGTGTGCGCCAGACAACAAAACAAACTCACCATTATTGTATGTTACTATTCCTGTTTCCCTAAATATATCTCCAACAAGCGTTGAAATATTACTTCGAGCCCGTTTTTTCCCCTCTAGCAACTTTGCAGACATCATGCCTAAGGTGCCATTACCCATAAACTTTAAAACATCTTCCCCAAACTCTAATATACATGAAGGTATTCCATGTTCGGTTGCGATCATGTTTGCGGGATTTGTTAGCCAAGAAGGATTAATTAGTGCCATAATAAGTTATAAGTTAGGATCTGTGTTATTGAATCCAGTATAGTTTAATGACCATAAAGGATTTAAAAAGAAAGGGAACCACCCAAAAAGAGTTTCATAATCAATTTCTAGATTGGTTTTTCGTAATTTTATACTATTGTCTACTGACGTAGTTAAAGGATTAAGGTTTATTTTTCCATTTTGTGCGACATCAGATTCAATATTTACATTCTTCCCTCTTATATTTATATCACCTAAGGATTTTAGGTCAATTCCATTATCTGAATATAGGTGTATTTTATTTTGGCTGCGTATTTGGACAGAGGGTGCGGTGGTCCCGTCTTGTCTTGAAGCACCATAACAATCAATAAAAACGCCATTCCCTTTCGAGGAAATTCGCACATCCCCATTATCAGTGCCAATTATAACATTTCCTGATCTAGATCTTCTAAAAGTGGCACCGTGTGATTGGGTGGAGTGATTTAAAATCTCAATATTTTTGCCGTCTTGAACACTCATGCTAATTCCCCCTTCGGAACTATGAAGAGACATGTTCCCACCGCAATAGATATCTACACCTTCAGGCCCAATTCCTCCTGGGGTGTCATCTGCATAGTCAGGGGTCAACCTAATATATGCTTTTTGAAAAGCAGAGTAAAGGAGAACTCCATCTGCATGGGCGACATCATTTAGAAGAAGACCGTGACCTGCTGCGCTTTTTAGTGATACTTGCGTGGAACTCTTAGTTGATGTTCGGTTTTCTCTCATTAATAAATGATGTCCTAAAGGAGTTGACCAACCATAAGACATGCTTTGGGAGTTGTCTTTTCCATCATCTTCATCATGCCACAGGGTTTGCTCATCGCCAGTAGCTGGATTGTGATCATCAGGCCAAATTTCCTGAGTTTGCACAATATCTATTTGGGGATCTAATACGACTCCAAGATAATAATAACTATTAGTTGTGTCATTTTCAACATAGTCATACAGAATTTCAGTATTTGGTTCTGGTATGAAGGCTGCTCCAGAATGCCCGTCTCCCCCTCCATAAAAACTGACATATTTTACAGAAATCCAGTTCTTAGGATCATCGCAGATTGCTCCCGTAGGGCAAACTGTTAATAGCCCTTTTCCTAAAACATCTGCCTTTGACATTACGCACCCTTTATACACTGGCATTACTTGTTACCTCCGTCTTTTAACTTAGCTTGCTCACGGCTTCTTTTTTGTTTTGGCGATAAGTTACTTCTATCAAAGTCCCCTAAAAGGCCTGCCCTTTCTCTGGTGACCAGTCGTTTATTTGGAAAAACCAGCTTACTTCGTTTTCTCTCCGTAAGAGAAAATTCATTATTATTATATGGCGCATTAATCTTCGGCATCATTAATCTCTGCTTCTATATCTTTTACAACGACAAATTCAGATGTAGCGTTTTTGTTTTTGATAGTATGTTTAAGTCCTAGTATCTTATATATACCACTAAAAAACTCAGCCGTAGACTTGTTAATGTCTGCTGGAGTTTGAATTAACTTAGTATTCTTTATTTGAACAATAACTGGAGTATTCAGATTTGAAACATTTGAGATATTAAACATGGGTAGAGTTTTTATTATACCTTTGTACCTCTGTCTAAATAGTCCAGCAAATAAAGAAATTATTGCAACATAAGGAGAGCTATAATTTTTTCTTACCCTCCTGTCAATTCCATCGGTTTCTAATAATAAAATATCAGTTAAATCTGTAGCTAACTTTGCAAACTTTACTCTATCCACAGTAGGAACGAATTTATGAAATCCTTTGCCGTAAAAGCCCTTACTTCTCCACTCATCTAAAACTTCATATATTTTACTATCGATATCATCGTGCCCAGGGAGCCCAGCTTGTATTTCGGATAATTTTGAATATTTTAAGGCAGTTTCGTGGTATATGTCGCCTATAGTGCCCATAAACTGGTTAAATATAAAGTTATCAGCATCTATGTTTAACGATAAAACATTTGCGTTTTTATCATTTGCTATAAAAAAAGGAATTCGCAAGGCATATACTTGATCTAGTATGCTTGGGGCCTCATCGTCAGTTTTTGTGTTTAAATAACCAAACTCATCAGGCAAAACTGTTAAAAATTTATCTTTTTTAGTAGCATAATCATTAAAAAACCCGAAAGGGGTGTACCTACCCTTAGAAGTCATGGTGCTAATTTTTCCGAAATAACTCTCGGCAACAATATTCATATATTCTTCTTTAGTTGCCCCCGCAGGCTCATTTAAATCCTCAATATCGTTTTTTAGGATATTCCAAAAGGGATCTAGCAGGTAATTATTGTCAAAACCTGGACTAACTATGGGGATATGTTGCGTTTCTCCAAGAAAGGAAGAGCTTCTAAATCTCTTATCATACTCAACTACTGCCTCGATCTTGCCATACAAGTATTGATCTATTAAATTTCTATCGCCAAAAACATAGAAACTGTCATCGTTATTAGACCCAACAGGATCCTTGTAACGTGCTCGGTCACCTTTAGCGTGTCTATATCCCTCAAAAGTGCTATTTCCAAATTTATTTCGCCATAATTCAGTAACTTTGGTATTACTTTCAAAAAAACCATCTATATCGTAGAGGGATTTCCCTTGAGCCATTAAGAGAGAGTTGATAAATTGCCGAATTGGCTCAGACCAATTATTAGCATCTAAAGATACAATAGAATCACCTTGTTTTTTTGCTTTACCTGTGTCATCAACGGCTTCTACCTGAGATTGCCATTGAGTTAAATCTAATCCAAGACTAATCATGGTGTCGCATTGTTTTTGGTCAGCAGCGTCTACTGTGAACGGATCAGTCATTTCAAAATTCTTATTATCCATCCAGGTGCCTGCGAATCCCTTGGTCCGAGTGGTACGCTCCGATCCACCACCTGGCACCTCGCCTCCTTTAATGGTAACTAATCTAGGGCTAATATCATCTACACTGACCCCTGCTTGATTTGCGGTAACAAAACCTAGATTGCTAAACACTTTTGGAATCATCTCTAAATAGTGTTTAAAGGAAGCATTAGACTTAAAGCTGCCTCCTGTGGAAAATGTTTTCCCTGATCGCCAATCCTTAAGTGCAACTCTACTATCAATGCCTCCTTCAAAGAGAAAACTGTTAACTTGGGCTGGATCAGCACCTGCGGGGTCACCTAAACTTCTAACCGTAAGGTCTCCAACTTGTGCCCCTATCTGGGTTGTAGGCTCAAATCTATCCCCTGTAGGATTCAAGCTGTTATACATTACATTTGTAATATATGGGCTAAACTGTTTATCAAGATTAGGAAGAACAATAAGATGATTTTTTATACCTATAGTATGTAAGTAATAAGATATAAGTTTTACTACACAGTCATGTACAGAAGGCGTATACCCGTCAAACACAACTAAATCTGCCTGGGCAGGGTTGCCTGCGGCTGCTGGGCGTTCTATAATATCATAAGCAGCTATAGGGATACTAAAGCGGCCATGGCCCGTATTTCCTGACTTCTGCATGGAATTGGTTTTTGTAAAATCTAAAGCAGTTTTTACGCTATAAGATTGCTTTACATGGTCTGAAGCAAAGGAATATGTTGTCGTTTCTTTTTTCCCATCAAAGCCATACTGAATTTTACCTAAAAAGCAAGTAAAAGGGCCTGCCCAATAAGCAAGATCATCGCCTGCGCCATAACAAATGTAAACTTTTTGGCCTGATGAATTTTTATTTACAATATCGGCAAGCCTTTTTTCGGCATCGCTTCTCTTGCGTATATTCTCGGGTGACATAGGGGCATTCACCCCAGGTACTACTGCGTTGGACTCACGGATTATTTCAGTTAATTCATCTATGCGTTTCTTTCTATATTTTACAAAACTCATTTGCTCGCCAGTAGATAGAAGAAAGAGATCTTTAAGAAACTGAAAACCAGAATCTACGGTTTTTAATGTAAATGCAGGTTCTTTTGAGGCTCCTTTGCCACCTGTGGAAAAGTTAAAAGTATGGGTAAACTCTAGAATATTTACGCCATGGGGCTTAGGTATGCTGAACTGCTCTCCTACCTTACTTCCCCCTTGGGTGGACAAGTAAACACTATCCTCATCAGAGCCGTGCTTTTCAGCAAATTCAGAAAAAGATTTAATATTGCTAGAAAGAAGCTTTAGTGCAGTTTCTTTGTGGCTAGTTATAAAAATATTATACGTGCCAATAGTATTTGCTATATCTCTCATAGTAACTCTGGGATATTAATGGTATCCCCAGGACTTAAAGCTTCAAAAGGATCAAAGTAAGAATTAAACTGTAATGGATACCACCAATATCCAGGGCTACCATAAAACAGCCTTGCAATCGTGTCAGGTCTATACGCTGCAAATTTTGGAACTCGACCTTGACGAGAATCTGCATTATCTAATGTTAATAAAAAATCATCAAACTCTGATCCTACAGAAGTTGTAGTGTTTATACCCTTATGGGTTAATACATTAACTCCATAAGAATATCTAGTATAACTTGAATTTGTTTTATTTTCCATAAATATTGTCCCAAATATTGCCGCTACCTTTAAGGTAATCATCATCAGCGATAACCTTTTTAAGCAGTGTGTTATCAAGTGATTGTTCCCAACCATAAATTACTTCCTCTGGTTCTGAAGCGTCAGTGGTGTGGTTTTTTTGTATTTCTATAAGATTTAGCGTAATTTTTATTCTTTTAGGTAAAAGTGACACTACATCATAGCCCGCCTGTTCG
>Ga0209756_1002717_pt1 | contig 14993 bp, 38 predicted proteins | sample ETNvirenome_6_85_FD_184071 | JGI IMG/M metagenome (GOLD analysis project Ga0209756, IMG submission 184071) | Marine viral communities from the Pacific Ocean - ETNP_6_85 (SPAdes) (version 3) | ecosystem: Environmental > Aquatic > Marine > Oceanic | place: Pacific Ocean | collected 2013-06-19
GCCTCCTGAACCAACTTCCATGTTTGTACCGCTAACACTATACGTACTTCCTACGCGAGTTGCTGCTGTCGCGGCTCCATCTACCGTAAGTTGAGTTGATGTGGTTAAGCGATGAATTAAATCGGCTTGTGCTGGTTGTGCCAGTGGAGCCGCCATCAATAACATAATGAAAGGAATAAACCTTTTCATATTAGTTAATATACCTATTGTTATTATTTATTATAATTCAGTTAATTCTAAGGTAATTGTTGTATAATGGAATTATATATAATAAATTAGTAAAGAAAAAAGGAGTAAATTTATGAAAATGGCAATAGCAGTATTATTACTATTGACTCCATTACCATCAGTGGCTGGACCAATAGAATCTCAAGTTGGATATTCGCATCAAAGAACTTGTTTTAAAAGTGAATATCGTGAAGAATATATACCAGGAACAGAAAATAATCCAGGATATGTAAAATCAAGGAAAGAAACTATTGAAGTTCCTTGTAAAGATAGTCAGGTATATCATGAATTATCACCAACTTATAAAAGACATGTTACTGTCTATGAGGATGTAGATACTAACTCATGTGTAGATGGTAGTGTTCTTGGTGGTATTGTTGGTGGTGGATTGGGCGGTGTTTTATCTACAAAGGATAATTGGATTTGGTCTATTCCTACTGGTATAGTTGGGGGAGCATTATTAGGTTGTCAGGTTGATGGTGGATAATTAAGAATTGTTTTCTTCTCTTATATTATTATGTAATCTTTCAGTAGCATCTATTTTCATTTGTTCTTCTAATTTAGACTTAGCAGCCTTTATAGCAGCAAGTCTTACCTCTAAAGATTCTTCCCATAAATTAAGCAACTTAAGTCTCCATGTTTTATGATCTTCTATACTCATTCTTTTACTACAGATCATTTTTTTGTATTTTTGGTTGTAATAATATATATAATGTTGTAATATAATTAAAATGTATGTTTGTGGATTAGTTAGAAATGGATAAAAATGATGATGATTCTAATTGGCGTGAAGAGTATCGTGGGATGAAAGTTCTTACTAAGTACCAGGTAGATTTGTTGGAGAATGGTCCAAAGAGTCTTGCTGCTAGTTGGTCCATGCAAGCAATGAAGAATGATTGGAAAAGGAAAAAAGGTATTAAAGAACCTGATCCCCCAGATTGTCAATCAAATTTAAAGGATTCTTTAAAGAAGTTTAATGAAATTTATGATGATCATAGTGATCTTTATGGGGGATATTAAATGAATCTTTGGAAAAATTATAAACTGTCTCTTTCCCGTATATTCCCAATGCAGAAACATTTGCGTTGGGCTTATTGGAAAAATAAAGGAACAACTTTAGTTGCTGATCTTTATCACAATGAAAACATTATTAAATCAAGAGAGGTAGAAATTTACGATGAAAAATCTTGCATCTATAACAACATCATCTATCCTAAGACTGGAAGTAATCTTCCCTGTTTTGGTATGGATCTTATGGGATTCTTTGACAAGAAGGTTATTGTAGTCTTTGATTTTCAGCATCCTGTAGAAAATCATCCATTTTCTGTTGTGGGATTACCAAAACCGAAAAGTGATATTCGTTTCTTTGAACCTGGTAATCATTTTTCGGAGAATCTTTATATTGCTTATTGCACTATGTCAGAGGTTGATCAACACTTAGAGATGTTTGAGAAATACTTGACAATTTATGCTGATATGGTAGAATGTAAACAACCAACTGGAACTGATACCAGTGTTTATAAGGATTTTGATTCTTATATGACTAAACTTGATCCTGTAGGTGGATATCTTGCTGGTAAGTTTGGGAAGGATAAAGCAGAGAAACTTGTGAACGAATTTTTATTTAATTATGGTTAATGCTTGGAGCTTACTTTACGACGTTATGGAAGAACAAAAAAAAGAAAATAAACCAGAACCAAATTTTTGTTATAAATCTCAAAAATATCAAGAAAATAAAACACTTGAAGATCTTAAAAATTATGTTTCTTTAACATATCAAGATCATTATACAAATGATAATTCTGATGTTCAGACACTAGATCTTATTCATTCTGTTGGTGATGCAGAATCTTTTTGTCGTTCAAATGCAATTAAATATTTGAGTAGATATGATAAAAATGGACAGATAAAAAATGATATATTAAAAGCAATGCATTATTGTTTATTACTTTATTATTTTAGTGGACAAACTAAAAGAGATTTTACTGAGCATGGTCATGAAACTTTTTAATAATATTTTTATATAATGAGAAGAATTGTTATTAAAGATTATCATAATATTTTTATTGGAGAGTATCCTTTTCATAAACAATTAAAGGATGAGATATCTCCTATCTTAGAAAATTGTTATGATGAAATGGGTAAAAAAACAAATGTAAAAGCAACAATGACCGATTGGAATTGGGGGTCTGATATTGTTAGAGTTCAGAGGTTAAAAGAATGTATTTTGAAAGAAGTGCATTCTAATATGAAATGGAGGACTTTTGATGAAAATGATAAGGTTACCGACTTAATAATGCATGATTTTTGGGGAAATATTTATAAAAAAGGAGATTATACTATACCTCATGATCATCTTAAATGTGATTTTAGTTTTGCATATTTTTTAAAAACTAAATGGTATCATCCTCCTCTTATTTTTACTACTAGTCGTAGGAAAATAAGACCAAAGGAGGGAACTTATATTATATTTCCGTCATATTTGATACATCATGTGCCTAAAAATAGATTTAAAGAAACAAGAATAACTTTAGTGGGTAATATGTCATTTGATAACAAAGATCTTTTTTCGTATGTAAAGTAATTAATAAATAGATATTACTGGATTTTTTGTAAAGAGTTAGTTATAAAAAAAAGGTACAAATAAAAATGCCAGAATTGTTTTTATTTCAATTTGCTGGTTATTATGCATATCCTGAACCAGTTATTCCTGATTATCAAACTGAATATGTAGAACATAGAGTTTGGGTTCCTTGGGTTAAACATGAATGGAAGGAAAACAATGGTGTACGAACATATACAAGTGAAACTGATCAAGTTAATCCTGTTATTAGGAGAGTATCCTTTAGATAGGACTCCTTTTGCAGCATATGATGAGTTTATGAAAGCAGATGAATTGAGAAGGGGAATTATGCATGAGGAATTAATGCATAGAAATAAAGCAGATATTGACCGAATTACAGACACTAAATTTAGCAATTCTTTTAAAGATAGTTTTACATATTCGTTTTAACTTCTAAATATTGACAAGGAGTTAAGTATCAAATAAAATGATATATGAAATATTAGATTATCCAACAGAGTATGGAAAAATAACTCAAGGTATTCCTGAATATAAGGAATTTGAAATGATTAAATTAAAATCTCATTGTTGGGAAATTGAAATACCAAGAAGAATTCAGAAAACCATTTTAGATCAAAAAAGAAATCGTGAATGGAGGGTAATAGATATAAGAGTATAAGATTATAATATCAACACAAAGATGATAATTTTTTGTATTAAATTTTACAAAAAATTCATAATAATACAGTTTTTTCTATATAATTATGTATTACGCATTTATACTTAAATGGAAGTTTTTATTGTTCTAACTATGGTTGGTTGCACTGCCTTTGGTGCTTATAAAATGACGTCAAAACAATAAATAATTGACAAATAAAAATATATAAACTATAATACGGAGGAGCAAATGTTCCTCTTTTTTAGTCTATTTAAAATATTAAAGATGAGTAAAGAATATAAGGATAAGATAGATACCCAAGGCATGTCAGGAGTGCCTATTGGTGAAAGTAAGATGACTAGGAGCAATAAATATCCAGTTGATCCTGTTACTGGTAAAATAGTATATCCTCAATTTAAACCATTACATGTATCTAAAATGATTGATGGTGATTTGAGAACAGAATTGAAAGAACTTATTAATGAAGTATTAGATGAAAGAGATGGTAAGATGGATTATTAATCCTATTTTGATCTTGACGTGAGAGAATATCCAGTGGGATGATAGTTAGAGAAGGTATTAAGTGATTATAGATACAATAGTATTTTAAATTGAGAGGACCTTTAGGTTTTAATAAATGACTCCCCAGACAAATCCAGAACGCTTCTATACTAAAGATGAAGTTGATTCTCTTATTGCTGCAGCAGTTAATGAAGCAAAAGAAATTGATAGGATTTCTATGTCTCAACATAATTTTAAGGCGACTATTATTAGTATGATTCTTGGATTTGTATGTTTGGCATTATTTCTTGATGGACTATTAAGAATTTTAGGAATTATTCCTCCTTTTATGGATTTGGATGTTAATGTTATTGATGATGTTATAGAAAAGGTTGAGGAGGACCTTCTTCCGTATATACAGCAGTATATACCAAAGAAAATATCGGGGATATGATGCCAATACCATTAGTTGAAATGATTGTTTTTGTGGTATCATTAATATGGTTATGGATTTTTATAGGATGGCTTAGTAGTAAAGATGATGAATGAATTAAAATTTTCAAAGCAACTTAAAGAAGGAACTAAAAAATCCCATACAATGGCAGAGAATACTTCCTTTGTGAAGAATTTTCTTAAGGGGGTTGCGACCCCTCCTTTTTTATGCTATAATTCTGGAATGGATAAACCTGTAACAAATAGAGACATTGTGTCAAAATTGAGTGATCCTGCGCCTATTCCAGCGTGGGGTAAACAAAGGCACCAAGTTAAGTCTAGGTTCTACTACCTCTTCTGGGGTGCTGCTACTGTGTCTGTACTTGCTGGTCAACTATATGTTGGCAGTGGATATAGAATGTATGCAGGAGCATTGATGAGAATTTTTGATGCAATTGAAGTAGAGGTTGGAGAAGTTAGAGATGGAATTAGGTACTATTGATACATCCCTATCATCAATTAGAATTGTAGTAATTATTGTATTATTTTTTACATGGCTATACATATTAAACCATCCAGCAGAAGATGATGACTGATTTAGCGAAACAATTAAAAGAAGGGACTAAAGTATCCCACTCAGCAGCAGAGAATACTAAGTTTGTTGCATCATTTTTACGTGGTGCATTAAATCTTACTGAGTATCGTAAACTTATTACAAACTTCTATTATGTCTATGACACAATGGAACAGCGGATAAGAGAAACAGAAGATCCTCTTGTTAAGCAGATACATTATCCTGTACTTGAACGTAAGGATGCAATTGAAAAGGATCTTGAATATTATTATGGTCCTGAATGGAGGGATCAACAGATACCTTCAGAGGCTTGTAACCAATATTGCTATAGGATTAATGAGTTGGTAGATGATACTGAATATCTTTTAATAGCACATCATTATACTAGATATATGGGTGACTTGTCAGGTGGACAGATATTTAAAGGGATTGTGGAACGTGTTCTACAACCACCAGTGGGTAAAGGATTGAACTTCTATGAATTTCCTGAAGTACCTGATGCAACGGAATTTAAGGTTAATTATAGAGCGACCTTAGATTCAATGGGTGTAGATCAATCTAAGATCAATGCTTTAATTGCAGAGGCAAACTATGCATTTAGATTGAACATGTATATGTTTGATGAATTAGAAGGTGATGAATTTAAATCACTTCTTAAGTATTTGTGTGGAGTCGTTAAAGGTAAGATATCATGAAAGAAATATTAACAGGAAAAGTAAAGACTGTCTATCCTACTGATGACCTAAACACGGTACTCATACAGTATGAAGATAAGGTTACTGCAGGTAACGGTAGGAAGGTAGATTTCCCTGAAGGTAAGGGAAAATTATGCTGTGAGATATCCAAGATCCTCTTTGAGAAGATGGAGGATTCAGGAATTAAAACTCATTACTTAAGTATGCCTCCACATGGTGTAGTAGTCACTATGGATCCACGTAAAGTAATGTGTTGTAAGAAGGTAAATATTGTACCAATAGAAGTGATAGTAAGAAATGTTGCTGCTGGTTCTCTTTGTAGACAAACTCATCTTCGTGAGGGTATATCTCTTAATCCTCCTTTGGTTGAGTTTTATTTAAAGGATGATGAGAAGAATGATCCACTTCTTACTATTGATAGGATGGAGCGGATGGGATATAGTGAAATATTATATTCTCTTCTTATTTCTAATGCACTTAAAGTAAATGATGTATTGAAAGAGATTTTTTCTGATATGGATTTGGATTTAATTGATTTTAAATTAGAGTTTGGGCATTATATTAAGGACGGACATTTACTTCTTGCTGATGAATTGAGTCCTGATAGTATGAGGTTGTGGAAGAAAGGAACCAATGAAAGTTATGATAAGGATTTATTTAGAAATAATAAAGGTGATATAGTTGAAGCATACAAATATATACTACAGAAATTACGACAGATCACTTAATTGATAATGAAAATTTTTCTCACTAAATAAAAACATGTACTTGAAATTACAATGACTGAAACTCCTATTGAAGAACCAAAAGTTGAGAATCGTAAGTTTGCACCAACTCGTCCTGAAAAACCTAATCTAACTTATGTTGATTATGTTGAGGACTTTAAAGTTAGAATGAAAATAAACAACTATGAAGTTGTTGAATTTATTGATGATTGTAAGAGAGGATATCAATTTATACATCCTTATATTATTAAAGCAGGTGAATTTGTTGGTAAAACATACAATCAAATTAGTACTCAATTACAATCTGATCCTGTAGATGTAACTTCTGAAAAAGTTGAATCTAAAACTACTGAATCTTTAACAACAGAAGGATAATTTACTTTTGAAAATATGATTATATTAGAAGATTATACAGATGATCAAAATGAAAGGTGGAATAGAGCAGTAGTCCTTATGATGGAATCATTACATAAAGCAGATTATGAATTAAGAGCATGTGCTCATGATCAAAAATGCTTTGATGAGTTAATGCAGATTCGTGTTTGTTTATTGGATTATGCTAAAACTTTAAGAAGAGAAGATTCTCCATAGGTAAAAATGCATAATTGAGATTTATTGCAGAAATATGTGGAAATCTTGACAATCTAGATATATAGTATATAATAATTAAGGAGGGATTGATGATCTAAATTCCTTTATTATATTTTATAGTTTAGATGGAGAATTATGCATAACATAGTATCCTATAATCAATTAGCAGGATGGGAAACTGCAAATGATCCTGATCCTGATAATGATCATGAAAATTTTATAAACGATTATTTTGAGTGTTTGGTTGATTGTGATGATGATCAACAAGTGTGTAAACGATTATGTAAGGAGGCATTCTATTAGAAAGATTGACCCTACTTTAGTTAAATAGTCGAATAAACCCTTAACTTATTTCATCAAGTTAAGGGTTTTATAGTATAATCTATTAAGAGGTAAAAATGTCTATCTGGGAGATGATTCGTAATGCATTTATGATTAAACCTAAATCTGAAGATGTAGATCCTTATATCAAGAAAATAAAAGAGAAAGGTTTTAGATATAATGAAGTTGATGATAGATGGCAAAGAGTATGGGCAACAGTCATACCAGATGGAATAGAAACTGTTCTTGAAGTTCGTAAAAAGGATGGTGAAGGGTGGAAATATATACTGTATGATAACAATGAAAATTTATTTTATGAGGAACTTGTAGATGACTAACAACACATTAAGTGATGAGACAATAAAAAAATTAGAATCTATTACTGAAGAATTGAATGGTAGTATAATGTATTTGGATACATTTAATAATTTAGGATCTACTACTAAAAAAATTGTGATAGAATATGATAGAAAATCAAAGGAGGGTTGAAAATGGCATTTTGGGGAAGTGAGGTTCAATCTCATACATTTACAATAACTGATGAAATAACAGGGACAGAATATTCTGTTGTTGATTTAGTGAAGAGTTTTCAACAAAAAGTTGAAATACTTCAGGATGATGTAGATCGTCTTACTCAAGAGAATATGGATTATGCTAAGGATTTGTATCAATTAGAAAGATCTATTGATGAACGTATAGATATATTAGTTGGAGATCTAACACAATTTAATACTTATGAAGGACAAGAAAGCAGCAAAGAAAATTATCAAGAGGGCAAAGAAGCGCCCTGATTGGTATACTGAATCAGATATAAGTTATGCTAAATTAGTTAAAAGGAAACTTAAGGAATTAAAAAATGCTCCAGGAAGATTCATTGAAGATAAATCAGAATGATGATGGTACATTTGATATAGATTGGGATCCACAAGATTCCAAGTGGAGTTTTTTAAATGGATTGACATCTGAAGAAATTCAGAGTAGAATTGAAATGATATTAAAAAGTGAATTGGGCAAATAAATGGCATTATCAGAACAGGTTCAAGGATCATTAAAATCTGCAGAAACTAATTTGCGGGATGCTCTTGCATTTGCTGCAAGGAATGAAAGACCAATGGTATGTAATGTTATTTCTGATGTCATCTCTCGTATAGACAGTATGATGGATGCTGATGAAATTATAGATAAGTTGGAAAATCGTGAATTTGGTAGTAAAGGAAAATTTGGACCATTTTTTGGTTTAGAGGATTAAGAATTATTACGCAATAAAAAAGACAATATTAAGAATTTGTCTTTCTATCATAGATAATGTTATAGTATCCACACATTTCTAATAAAACAAATGATCAATCTCGATGAACGTTATCATTCTTATTTGCATGGAAATAAGAAAATGTGTATTGATGGGGTAGGGGAAAAAGTAACTGGTTATGGTTGGCGTGATAATGGAAAGGATATTATTGGGCATTATGTTACTACTGAAAATTATAAACTTCATTATAATATGAATGCACAATTTGTTAGGATACGACCACTTAGAGAATTAACTAAGGTTAATTAAAATAAATAAAAATGAGATTACTTAACAGTAAAGTTGGGTGGATTATGACAAAAACACATGATTTAGAACACGAAGTTTATATTGATCCAAAGGATCAAAAGGAGCATATCAATCATGGTATGCTTGAATATTCTAAAGAAGATTTAGAAACTTCACATGCTTACTATGATGAATATCATAATAATGAGGAAGTAAATCCTAGTGATGGTAAAATTAACGATTATCATGAAAGACATCAGGATCAACATCTTGAGCAGTATTGCGAGAATCATCCTGATGCATTTGAATGTAGAGTGTATGATGAATGATTAAAAAGATTTGGTTATTGGTTAAAAGATGGCTGGATTTATCACATTCAAAACCTTGGGAAAAAGGAGATAAAAAATGAGAGATCAATTAAAGAAGGCATTATTGGCACATGCAAATGGTGAGATTCAAATGCATCTTGCTAACATTGAAATATATTTAAATAATCCTGTTGGTATTGGAGAACATCCAGATATTACTGCAGCAATTTAAGAAGAGATAGATAAAGTATCCCGTTGGCATGATCAAATAGAAGTTATTCAACAGTACTTAAAATGAAATTTAAATGTCCTGGAAATTTAGCTGAAAAAGGAAAATCAGCATTTAATAAAATAGTAGAATTTGATAAGAAGATAATCAAAAAGTGTCAAGATAAGTTTAATCTTACAGATTATCAGATAGTATGTATTTCCTTTGCTAAAGGGTTTATTATAGGTGCAATTTTATTATAGTATATGCTATAATATCTTAAAATAAATAAATCGAATTGCAGATGATGGTCCTGACTTGGACTACTTTGCTGCACTCGCTAACGACGACTGATGAAACTACTTGCCCTTGCCCCTCTGCTGCTACTGACTGCGGCACCTGCCAACGCTCTAACCTGGAATGAATTCTGGGAGCCTTTTGATGGGCATGGGCAGCACTATCATTATCATTATGAAGCACCTCCTAGGAGGCGCATGTGTGAAGTGCAAGTAACCCGACGTGTTTGGATCCCTGGCCATTGGTTAGGGCACTACGAATACGTTGAGGGTTACTACGAGAAGCAGACACGTCTTAACTATAGACCTTGCGGACGTAGATACTAATCCCATATATTATTTTACTTTTGATTCACAGGATCGGGGGAAAAAAATTCGGGGTAATTTTTCGTCTGTAGGGTTTTTCACTTTTTACTATGGCACACTACAAACTATGATTGACTTTGATTATTTGGAATTAATGCAACTTAAACTTTGTATGGATATGACAAAGGATAAAATGTTTATGGGTGGAGACATGCGTAGACATGCTTCAATTACTGAAAAGGTTGAAACAGAATTGCGTATGTTGGATGGAGTTAGACCGACATGAAAAACTTGCAGCACTTCTCTCATGGTGAGAACTGTGGCATAATAATTATGCTTCTGGAGGGTGATGAATGATGTATAGTATTAGATTTAATGCTGAATTAATACATGAGGCTCTTCCAAAAGAAGAGTGTGAGTTATTGATAGATAATTATAAGAAAAGATATGAAAGTGGAACAGTAGAATATCCACTTGAATATCAGAATATGAAGATTGAAGAATTTTCTGGAAAATTTATTTTAGTTGATGACAAGCTTGTAAAGCAAGTGGGCTATACTTGAATAGAGAACTAAATTCATTAAGCTTTCTTTCTTTCTTTCTTTCAATCAATCAAGCCTTTAAACATGAAACTTCATCTCGGCTGTGGAAAACGTTTTATACCTGGTTTTGTTCACATAGATGCAATTGATTATAAGCATGTAGATCATGTAGCGACGATTGACAAGCTTTCATTTATTCCTGATAACTCAGTCGATTTAATTTATAATTGCCATGTCCTTGAGCATTTCAAAAGACGAGATGTTCAAGACGTTCTTAAAGAGTGGCAACGCGTTCTTAAACCTGGTGGATGCTTAAGAACTGCTGTGCCTGATTTCGAGGCATTAGCGCAGTTGTATGTTGATAATAAAAACATAAAACAGGTAATTGGCCCTATTTTTGGCAGGCAAGATTATCTCTATAATATTCACTATAATGTTTTTGATTTCTCTTCGCTGAGTGATGTACTTTCAGCTGTTGGATTTATTGATATTAAGCGTTATGACTGGAAAAAAGTAGAACATTGCGATGTCGACGACTTTTCTCAATCTTATGTTCCGCATCTCGACAAAGACAATGGAAAGCTTACAAGTCTGAATGTTGAATGTTTTAAATCTCAATAAGATTGTGTTTTTAGAGCTATTTATTACACTTAATAGATTCTTTAGTGCTTATGTATTAAAGAATAAAAAAGCACGATCTATGATTCACTTTCAAAAAAAATATGATGAGGAATTTAAATGAAATTTAAAGCACTTATTTTTGTTAGATTAAGAAAAAATGTTGATGATTCTCCAGGAAATGCTGTTAGATCTGCTTCGGCTAGACTTTCGGATTTAGATATTAAAAAACTTAGATTGGGTAAAGTGATTGATATCTATGTTGAAGCACCAGATAAAGAATATGCTATAGGGGAATTGGAACTTCTTACTGATAGATTATATGCTAATACTGTTATGGAAGATTGGGATTTTGAATTAGAAGAAATAGATACTTTTCCTAGTGGGGTTTAATAAAAAATGAGAGAAGAACTTCTTAAAATGCTGAAGAGAGATTGTTATCGTAAAGGTAATTTTAAACTTTCTTCTGGCAAATATAGTGAACATTATGTAAATTGTAAACCTGTAACTTTAAATGGAAAAGGTTTATTACTTTTAAGTATTAGTATTTTAGAAAATGTTGAACAGGATTCTTTTGCGGTAGCAGGACTTACTTTGGGTGCAGATCCTTTGGTAAGTGGAGTTGCTGCTATATCTTCTTTAAAGGAACGTAATTTGAATGCATTGATTGTTAGAAAGGAACCAAAAGGACATGGAACAGCATCTCAAATAGAGGGTCCTTTACCACCTACAGGATCTAAAATAACAGTATTGGAAGATGTTGTTACTACTGGTGGATCTTCTATTAAGGCAGTTAATGTCCTTCGTGATGTTGGGTATGTGGTAGATCGTGTAGTGTCTATTGTAGATAGACAAGAAGGTGGTCATGATGCTATGATAGATGCTGGATTAGAACTTTATAGTTTATTTACTTTGGATGATTTATTATGATGGTATGGATGGGATTGATTTTTGTAGCAATTACATTTATGTTTGTTGAATTTAGAGTTTTGGGATTTTCCTTGGGGAGGAAATATGAAGAATAAAATTTTGTGGAGTTTTGCTATAGTTCTTTTTATAGGATCTCAAGTTGGTGTTGGAATTGGTTATCATGCAGTTGCTAATTATCTAGAGGAAGTGATTTAATGGTTGAGAAGTATATTATACTCCAAAATGACTGAAAAATCTTATCCTACAGTTTTTCCAGAGGATATACCTGAACCTAAATTTCGATGTCCTATGTATAATTATCAAGATAATCCTAAACAATGGTCTTGTGATGGCAAAATTCATATAAATTGTTATGAAGGTCGAATTGATATTCGAGTGTATCAAAGGGATTCAAATTTTACACATGAGATGAAAATTTTTCCTGAAACACATCCCAATGGAATTTCTTTATGTAAGATGATATTATCAGAACAAGTAGAAATGTAAATGGTAAAAAACAATGAGTAGTAAAGAACAAAAATTAAAATCTCAAGTTAAGTCTAGATTTTATTATCTTTTTTGGGGTGCGGCAACTGTATCTGTATTTACGGGGCAAGTTTATGTTGGATCTGGATATCGTCAAATGTCTAGAAGTTTTGATCGTATAAATGATACTATAGTGTTTGAAATTCATAAAAAAAGTGAATCATGTCCATTTGGTTTTACCGAAAGTAAAACAAAAAGATTATATTAATTTAAAATGATTATTTCTGATTATGATGCCAAATGGGCTGCTGATGAGTTTATTAATTATTTTAAAAACTTTACTTGTATAGAAGATTATCTTCGTTATGTAAAGAAGGAAGTAATAAATCAAACAAGTCAATTTATATCTTTAGAGGATGAATTTTTTAATGAAGATATTCATCCTGAAGAAATGGAATTTGATATTAAGTTTGTTGGTAATAGGTTTCCAAAATCAATGCCTCAAGAACATTATGTAAATTTATTAAGATCTGTATCATCACTTAATAATGAGACTAATATTCCAGGAAGAGAATTGCGTTGGATGATTTATGAAAAGAGAACTCAAAAGTTGGTTGGGTTTATTCGGTTCGGATCTCCTATAATTAATTCAAAACCAAGAAATAATTGGTTTGGTAAACAACCTAATCTTTCTGTTTTTAATCGTCATGCTGCAATGGGATTTGTTATTGTTCCATCTCAACCTTTTGGTTATAATTATCTTGGTGGTAAACTCTTAGCATTAATGTGTGTATCTCATTTTGCTAGAGAGACTTTAAATAAGGTATTTGAAAAGGATATTGCTCTTTTTGAGACTACTTCACTTTATGGATCTACTACTTCTGTATCTCAGTATGATGGACTTAAACCATTTTTTAGATATAAAGGTTTAACTGAAAGTAAATTTCTTCCTTTGCTTCATGATGAAGTATTTCATCGTCTTCATAATAGATTTACTATACTTAATAATAATACTCCATTAACTGATAACAAAGCTTCATCAAAAAAATTAAAACGACAGACAAAGATGATTTCTATTATTAGGAATAGTCTTAAAGATTCAAATAAACTTAATCAGTTTAATTCTATTATTGATATGGCATTTGGATTAACACAGAAAAAGAGATTTTATATTTCTGATTATGGATATGAAAATGTTCGTGAAGTTATTCTTGAAGAACAGGATAAATTAATTCCTGGTCAAAATTGGGATAAATTTTACTTAGATAATATAATTAGTTGGTGGAAGAAGAAAGCATCTAAAAGATATGAAAAGTTAAAGAAAGAAAATAGATTCAGAGATAAAGTCGAACTCTGGACAGAAGATAACAACATTCAGATAATCCGATGAAAGAAAAACCGAATGATCTTTGGCAAGATATGGTAACACTTAATACTCTTTATGAAGAGTTGTGTTGGGATCATAATGATATATTAGAGTTTATTCCTGATTATGAGAAAAATAGGATTATTATTAGAAATAAAACTATGGATATTTGATAATTGGGCCCATAGTTAAATGGACATAACCACACTCTTCTAAAGTGAAGTTGGAGGTTCGATTCCTCCTGGGCCTGTTAAAACAAGTGTTATGTTTATAACACTTGACATATTGGTAAAAATATATTAAGATAAATAACTATTCGCGACCAAGGCCCCGAAAGATCGTCCGCCAGTTGGGAGTGAATAGACAACATACAGACTTGTCGGGTCTGTTATCATCCGCAGATAATTATTCTGCGAGACACTTCTAAAGAAAAATGTTTAAACCTCTAATCGCAGCTGTTGCAGCTGCTCCTTTATTCGCTGGCGCTGCTTTTGCAGGTCCCTACGTTAACGTAGAAACCAACGCAGGCTGGACTGGCGACGACTACACGGGCGCTACGACTGATCTTCATGTTGGTTTTGAAGGTGCTCTTGGCGATTCTGCTAATTACTACGTACAAGGTGGCCCTGCCATTGTTGCTGTTGATGGTGTTGATACTGAAACTCAGTTCTCCGGTAAAGCCGGTCTTGGGTTTGGTATTGCCGAATCACTCAGTGCTTATGGTGAAGTCAGCTTCTTGACTGCTGATGACTCCGATGATCTTGGAGTTGGTGGTAAGTTGGGTGTTAAGTACAGCTTCTGATGAAAGACAGAGTCAACACCAGTTGCTCTCCTTGCTCCATCTATCGGTTAATATAACTTAAGACTAAGATCTCCTTCGGGGGATCTTTTTTTATGCTATAATATATGAGTAATCCCAAAATGGGTATCAAATGAACCAAATGAAAGAGAAGTTCTTCGCTGAAGGACACACACTTCCCACCTGTGTTAATGACGGGTGCTATAATTTTGTACAGGTTAGAGAGTGGAAGTACTGGTCATTCAAATCAGAATGTTCTTCTTGTGCATCTTCTCGTAAAAAAGGAATTGATAGACCTGGTGTTACAAGACATAAGAAAGATTGTTGTGA
>Ga0209756_1002721_pt1 | contig 14961 bp, 16 predicted proteins | sample ETNvirenome_6_85_FD_184071 | JGI IMG/M metagenome (GOLD analysis project Ga0209756, IMG submission 184071) | Marine viral communities from the Pacific Ocean - ETNP_6_85 (SPAdes) (version 3) | ecosystem: Environmental > Aquatic > Marine > Oceanic | place: Pacific Ocean | collected 2013-06-19
CGATCTTTATAGACTTTAAGAAGGAATATAATTGTTCTCTCATATCGATACATGAGAATGGGAGCATGACCCTGAGAGAAGTTGGTGAACGCTTGGGAATATCTTTCGCAAGAGTTAAACAGATTGAGGCTGGAGCACTGCAAAAAATGAAAAAGAAAAAAATACTATCAGAAGTTCTGTAAAAGGACTTTTACTAAACATTAACACTATTTATAGGTGAGTTTATTTAAGGAGAATTTATAATGGCTCGTAAAACTTTATTAAATGAATCGGAACTTCGTCGCTTTATGAGACTTGCTAGCTTGCGCCCGCTTGGGACTGGAAGACTGGACGAGATGGGATATGGTCACGAAGAAGAAGATGAATTAGAAGAACAAGAAGATTTAGAGATGGACGTTGAGCTTGACGCTGCTGGCGGAGAGGAAGAACTTGACGTTGATGCAGAGTTGGGCGGAGAAGAAGACTTGGGAGACGAAGATTTAGGCCTCGAAGACGAGGAAGATCTTGGTGATGTTGGTGAGGAACGCACAGTTTCTATCGACGACTTTATGTCTGCTTTGGAAGGTGCCCTAGAGGATGTGCTCGATGAGCCTGTCGGCGTCGATATGGATGATGAAGAAGATCTTGAAGTAGAAGACGAGATGGAAGTAGAAGATGAATTAGAGATGGGCCCGGAAGGGGGTGAGGAAATCGAAATGGGCGCCATCGATGACGAGGAAGAAATTCCCGGCACGCGTGACAGCGTGTATGAAGAGAAGCTTGTCGCTGAAGTCGCACGTCGTGTTGCCGCACGATTAAAGGACGAAAAAGACAAGTCTAATTTAGTCGATTCTCTCACAGAGAGGATTTTCCAAAGATTAACAAGTAAATAGTCTTGACAAATTCGCTTCGAGCCGTTATAATAAGCACTGCGGTAGCAGTGCTTATTTTTTGAGGTATTATGGATTGGTTTTTATATATTTTAATCTTTGTCTTCGGCTATGTGACGTGTAAAACCTTTTATTTCTTAAGAGCTACTAGATTGGCACTAAACCTAGTCCGCGGCGCAAGTGTTATTTATGTTTCTGTTATGGCAAAGGCCGCAGAAAAGCTTAGTTATACTCAAGAGATCATGTTAGAAAACATGCTCAAAACAGGAAAGAACAGCGCAGAAATTAGCGCTTTTCAACTGCAGTTTGACAACGAAGTCAAACACCTAAAGGAGACATCTGTAGATGTCATGGTTGCCCTGCATCCGGAATTTTTTAAACAAATGGTTGAGTTTGATGATTGGAGTTCCGCAATGGATTATGCAACTAAATATAGAGAACAAATATTTAAATTTTGGGATATTAAAAGAAGATGATAAAAAAAGTAAAACAGTTATTAAACGAACTCCTAGACGAGGTAGAGAAAGGCGCCTCAGAAGAGCCTGAGCTGGTTCCCGTTGATCTTGAAGAGATTTTGGCAGCTGCAACTGCTGCCTCTCCCGAACTGAAAGTGGTCGGCCTATTCTCCGATGTGAATGAGGAGAATGTTGCCGAATTGGTGCATGGTATATTGTACCTAGACGAGGCCAACAAGGCAAAGTCTAAGAAACAAAGAAAGCCTATAGAATTTTATGTCTCCACCTATGGCGGCAACGCAGACGACATGTTTGCTCTTTATGATATCATGTCTAAGGTTAAGGAAACCAGCGAGATACACACCATTGGAGTGGGTAAAGTTATGTCAGCCGGCGTTCTGCTCTTGGCTGCAGGCACGAAAGGCAAGAGAAGAATTGGCAAAAACTGCCGCGTTATGATCCATTCCGTCATGGGAGGCAATCATGGGTCGCTGCACAATATGATGAACGAGATGGAGGCTATCGAACAAATACAAGATATGTATTGCGATGCTTTGATCGCAAACAGCAACCTAACAAAAAAGCAGCTTAAAAAGATGCTTGAACGCAAAGTGAACGTCTATTTATCAGCAGAAGAAGCTATAGAATTAGGCATAGCTGATGAAATTATGTGAGGTTTTTGTATGTTCGATTTGAAAAATATCATAGAAGAAGAATACGGTAAGAAAGGCCAGACGTCTTTGAGCAGCCTGCTGAAGATGGTGGAAGAGGTGATGGCCGTCACCTCGCTATTAAGTGAGGAAACCCCGCCCGATGTGGTGCCAGCGGACGATCAAGCGGCCCTAGAGATGGTGTTGAAGATGATACCAAACATTGAGGTGTCGGAGATAGGCTGGTCTGATGTTCGCACAAATGAAGAGGGCGAAGAGATCAAGGGCGCCCAAAGACAATTGTTGGAAAACTATCTGAAAAATATTCAGGGCGCAGACTTCGCGTCCAAGATACAGAGTGTTTCAAGCTTTTATGATAACGGTGTGGACATGGTTGTAGAGCAGGCAGGTAGCGACAAGACTCAGCGAATAGTGCAAGCCATATCCTATTTAGTGTTCTATAAAACCCTGACAAAAGTAATTACAAACTTTAATGCATCTTCCGCGGGCTTTAGTTTTGAGTCATTCTTGGCAGCCCTAGTGAACGGCGAGCAGATTCCAACTGGAAATCAGACCATTGCCGACTATCTTGACCGCGCCTCTGGAGAGACAATCCCCGTTAGCTTGAAACTCTACAAGGAAGGTAACCTTGAAGTAGGTGGTAGCTATACTGATCTAATAAATGACATGGTTAATCCGGCCTACCCTCAATCAATCAATGGTGGCATGCGTTATGTTGTTTGTACAAAAGAATTTAACAAACAAGAAAAGGGCGCCTCGCCTCTAGATCAGGAAGGCAAGATTAAATTCTATCAATTTGATTTTAATCTGAATAACATAGTTGACATATTGGTAGCCTCTAAGTACCCATACGTCATTCAGATGCCTCGCATCGTTATAAGTGCATTATCATCAGGCCAACAGGCAGGAACCACAGAACTGTTAGGGTTAGCCGATGCAGATAACGTAATGTCTGCTGAGCAGCTGACTCCTGTTTTTAAGGCAGAATTAAAAAAGCAGATAGAATCTTATCCCGAACAAGAACCGATAAGAAAAATAAGAGACGAGGCCCTGGACAATCTTATGAGTGCTCTTAAGTGGGAGAAGAATGACGATATATTCAACCAAGAGAAACAGCGAGGCTTAGGCAAGCTAAGTTCTACAGCCATCAAAGCATGGGTAGCCAGCAATTATGAGTCAGTTCCCGAAGTGCATGCCAGCTTGAAAGACGCGATTATAAACGCCAACCTTGAAGTCATCAGAACTCAATCCGCGGCCCAAAAGAAAAGTGAGAGAAACCAACAGATTGACGCAATGATAAAAAATAACGACTTTCTGTCGGTAGAAGAAACCGCGCGCCAATATAAGATGCTTGGCCCAGCCCAAAAGAAGCAGGCACTATTGAGTAGTTATGGCTACCTCAAGAGATCACATTTTGCACTAAACCAGACGCAATCTACCAATGCAAAAGCTCCAACTAATACTAAATACGTAGGTGAGCTAAGGATTGGCCGTGCCCAAGTAGCGAAAGTGTTGTCAAATATTCGAGAAATCTTAAACGACGAAGTCACTGAAATTTTCCAATCTCTCAAAATCTTGTCAGACAGCCTCAATACTTTCTTCGCAGGTGGCCTTAAAGACGATTCACTAGCCAACACTGCAGTTCAGAGTGCAAACAGCATCAGCTCGAAGGAAGTATTGGGCGGTGAAGAAAACTAATAAATAAGCTTGACAAAGTTTTTATTTGATATTATAATATATACATAACTCTGAGGTATTAATGAGTCGAGAATACGACGATAATCAATCACTACAACAAAAAATAATGTCCGGTGCGCAAAAGCTAGCGGACAATGTGGCATCCACTTTGGGTCCACGTGGAAGAAACGTTCTTCTTCAAGAAAAGGGCGCCCAACCCTTCATCACTAAAGATGGGGTAACCGTGGCAGCCTTTGTGGAATTTCAAGATCCGTTTGAGAATGCAGCCGCACAAATCATTAGACAAGCGGCAGTAGAAACTAATAATGTAGCCGGCGACGGCACGACGACCGCTACCGTCTTGGCATATGCCATACTAAGCGAGGCTCAAAAGTATGTTACTGCTGGGTACTCTCCGGTTGAATTGCAGCGCGGCATCAACTCTGCAGTTAAGGAGATTTTGGAAACCTTAACTGAGAGTGCAACAGAAGTAACGAGCATTGAAGACATCGAGCACGTAGCGACCATCTCTGCAAATAATGATGAGAGTATCGGAAAGCTAATTTCTATGTCAATCGATAGAGTTGGTCAAGATGGTTCAATAACCATTGAGGAGTCGCGCTCTCTAGAAACTTCAGTAGACATCACCGAGGGTTTTAAATTTTCTGCGGGATATAGCGCCGGCGCTTTTATCACCGATGAGCGCCGCGCAATGATGTTGCATGATGAGCCTCTTTTTCTAGTGACGGATTATAAAATTTCAAATGTAGAGCAAATTTTGCCAGTGCTTGAGATGGTGGCACGAGAAGCTCGACCACTTATCATAGTGGCAGAAGATATCGAAGGCCAAGCGCTGGCCGCAATGATCATGAACGCAATGAGAGGCACCCTGAAGATAGCAGCCATCAAGGCGCCATTCTACGGACAGGAGCGCCGAGACGTCTTAGAAGATTTGGCGTTGTCCACCGGTGCAACCTTTGTATCTAGAGAGGCCGAACTAAAACTTAAAGATGTAAAGATGAAACACTTTGGCTCTTCCAAATTTATAGAAAGCACAAAATACTCTACCACCATCGTTGGCGGTACGGCGGATTATGATTTAGTTGAAGATAAGATATCTCAAATCAGAACCGACATCGAAAACTCAACTGATCTGATCGCATGCGAGAAGATGCAGGATAGAATTACTCGATTGGGTTCTGGTGTAGCGGTCATCAGAGTCGGCGGGAGCACAGAGGTTGAAATGACCGAAAGAAAACACAGGATTGAAGATGCGTTAGAAGCCGTTAGGTCCGCGCAGGATGAGGGTATCATTTCCGGCGGCGGTACCGCGCTGTTGCGCGCCACCCGAAACATTGAGGCTGACAGCAGCTCTGGCTTTGAATTGGGCGCCACAATAGTTAAGGCGGCATGCCAAGCTCCAATTAGGTTGATGGCTGAGAATGCCGGCGAATCACCGGATATCATCATATCTAAAGTTTTAAATGCCGAACATAACGAAGGCTGGGACTTCAAGAAGGGGCAAATGGCCAACCTACACGAATCAGGAATTATTGATCCGGTTAAGGTTACCAAGACAGCTCTGCAAAATGCAGCTAGTTGTGCAGGGACTCTGATTACGACCAACTTTGGTATTATACAAACGGAGACACGATGATGCAAGAAGGAGATTTGGTGCACATTCCGCAGGGTGTTGAGCTATGGTGTGAAACAGAAAGAGGGATGAGATTACGAATGACCGAAAGGCCAATTGTTGGTGTTTACTTGAGTAAGCCGAGCCAACATGTTTATCAAGTTTATGCTAATGGTCACGAATGGAGACTTAAAAGAAGGGACGTGTATCCACTTGGAGGACAAAATGCCATTGGTTAAACTGACAGAGGTGCATTGCAACAATGCACTTACAACTAAAAGTGAATATTCTTTGAGAGAAATATTTATAAATCCAGAACACGTAGTTATGATTAGAGAAGAGTCAAGAATGAGAATGCTAAACGAGCAAGGGATGCTGCCGGAAGGCTTGGATAAAAAGCATCAATTTACAAAACTAACAATCAACAGAGGACAAACCGGTACAGAAATTGTTGTGGTCGGTTCTCCGAAGATTGTTGAAACAACATTAAACAATAAAAAGGAATTATTAAGAGGATAATATGTTAGAAGAAAGAGTCAATATTCAATACTCAATTGATATCGAGGAACTGCCAAAAGAGGTAGAAAGATTAATTGAAAAAGCATGCTGCGCGCTAGAAGAAGTTTGTAGCACAGATATGCAACAAGCGGCAAAAAGCACCGATTCGCTTTCGCTATCAACGCTCACATCTGTAGAGCAAATTAGAAAGAAGCTAGCCGGCATAGATTACATTCTTAACGATGTGTCGCAAATTGTTAACGGATTCATTTCGTTCAAGGTTCAAGAGGCTTCACAGGCACACCAAGCCCCACACAGCACTCAACATGAAGAAGATCAGATGCCTCCAATGGCTATGGGTCCGCCCAATATGCCGGACATGGAAGCGCTTACAGAAGAGGCAGTTAAAAACGTAAACGTAGATGCTCTCCAGGAGCGCATAAATGTATTACGGACAAAACAACAATCAGCAGAATAAAGTGAATTCACCCCTTAAAGATACGTTCTATTTTTCTGGGTTTCCGTATCTCTTGGACATCATACCTAGAAAAAGCGTAGTAAATTCTCTCAATTTATATTCTGGTATAATTGAGGTCTTCCTGTCGCAAAACAGCAGGTTTGTTATTGGAAGTACGCCAAACTACGTAATATATGAATTTTGGCATTGTATGTTAGAGAACCCTGCTCGGGTATCTAAGGTAGCTTCTTTTCTCAAGAAGAGTCCGTTGGGCACTGATATGCCAATAATGTATATGGCGCAAGAAAAATGGGCTCAATATAAAGATCCTTATGTTAGGGCGGCGATGTTTCTGCTACTAAATCGTCACTCCGTTTCAGGAGACATCTCTAAGGGTGAGTTAAGTGGAGACAATTTTATTAACTTTAATCCTTTGACGTTAAGTAAATTAAAATCATTTCAAGTCAAAAATTTTTTCCTAAACTTTAAAGAGGATGTTCCATACTTGAAAAACGAGCCAGAAGATATTGATGTTAACTATAACCTCATTATGGCGGGAAAATTTAATTACAACTTGTTTGATGACGGAAAGGGAGAGGTGCACGAAAGAGTACTCATCAACCATGATGAACTAAGAGATTTCATAGGCAATAGTGAAAGGAAAAGTATACTAATCTACGAAACACACAAAGCACTTGAAAGCTTTTATAAAAACTTTAATGTAACCTATGTCGACCAAGAAGGGAAGAAGGTCGATCAGAGAAACTCAACAGGAGCAATCGTTGCAAATTTCTGAACTATTGAAAACGTGTATACTTTACACCATCGCACAAACATTTGTTTGGTTCCAATGCTATTCACATTTTGTATGGACATGGTGGGAGAACAAACCCTTTTATGCCGCTTTCGTGTTTGGAGTGCCAGCAAGCGTTTTGTTTTGGTACGGTACTCGCATTGCTGTGGAGGCTACCAATGCAGCGTGGACTGCTAGAATGTTGGGGTTTGGAATGTCCTATTTTACCTTTCCGATTTTAACGTGGTGGCTATTGAATGAAAGTATGTTTACAACAAAAACAATGTTGTGTGTATTCCTATCTTTTATGATTGTGGGGATTCAATTATTTTGGAGATAAAATGAAAGTAGTAGAAAAGCCTTGGGGCTTTGAATTAATATGGGCACAGACAGAGGACTATGTCGCTAAAATATTGCACATAGAGCCGAAACAAAGGCTCTCATTGCAGTATCACGAAAAGAAGGAAGAGACAGTTTATGTGCTGGAAGGCACACTCTTGAACTATACAGATTCGGAAAGCCCTCCTATGAAAATAGCTTCAGGTCAATCTTTTCACGTAAAACCAAATCAAGTTCATAGGTTTGGCGCCGGCAAGGAACTAGTTAGATTAGTGGAAGTATCAACTCCGCATTTATCCGACGTCGTCAGATTAGAAGATGACTATGACAGGTAAGGTATATTATGTCAAATAGCATTCCCTCGCAATCCGGCTCTATCACGCCAATTGAACCCGAAGGGGAAAATTTCCGCGGCCAATTAGTAAAAATAAATGCTAATCAAAAAATCACCCGCTCCTATGATAACACTCTACACAATTTAGAGATTGATGTGGTGGAAGGTGTTTTAAAAATTTACGATGACCAAGAGATTATCAAAACAGTGGTGAGAAATCGACAATGCGATGTTAAACTCGGAGAGAACCTTATAGGCGCCGGCAACGAGGGCGTTACATTTGTAGAGACATACAGGAAATAGTGTGGCAATTTATTTATTTGACGTCGATGGAACATTGACGCCTGCGAAATCTAAAATCGATCCCTCTTTCGCCGATCAGTTTTTGAAATGGATGGAAGACAAGGAAGTCTACATTGTATCAGGGGGGTCTTTTGTCAGAATCATTGACCAGTTGGGGAGAGACATTGTCAACAAGACGCAGGGCGTCTTTGCATGCATGGGTAATATATTCTATCAACAGAGAGATCAGATCAATCCATCCGGCATGGACGAATGGGTCATTATATACGAAAATAAATTTATCCCTCCTAAAAATCTCTATCGTTCGTTAAACTCTTACGTATCTAAATCTGATTATCACACCAAGACTGGAAATCACCACGAAGTGAGAGTGGGTATGTTAAACTTTTCAATTGTAGGCAGAAACGCATCCTCAGAGCAAAGAAAAGAATATGCCGAACATGATGCAGAAGTTGGCGAACGTGCACGCATCGTGGCGAACCTAAGAAAAAAATATACCCAGATGGATTTTGTCATCGGGGGTGCCGTTAGTATAGATATATTTAACACAGGTAACGACAAATCTCAAATTATTGAGCGCCATTTTGAAGAAGCACTCGATCATAATCAAATTCATTTTATAGGCGATAGAATACCTTTTCCTGGAAACGACCACTCGATAGCAATCGCCCTGCAGCAACACCCAAATGGGCATGCTTACGAGGTAGAAAGCTGGGAAGATACCGCCGAACTATTAAAGACTGAGGCTTTTGCGTAGTTACTGATAAAAACAACTATTTATAGTGTTAGGAGAAAATAATGGATATTTCTACAGGTAGTTGGTTTAAGTATCTTCGAGAAGAAGTTATAACAGAGGGCTTGCGAGACATAGGTTTGCCCGAGAGCGTTGTTGATTTTATTGAGTCAGCGATGCCTCAAGCACCCGAGAAGACAAAGATGTATGTCGGCAACCAGTGGAAGAAGTATGAGTTGAATCGCAACGGAACAACCTACGCTCAAAGAAGTTGGGAAGGTTTCATGGAAAATGCCTTCCGTAATGAGATTCAGGTTGTGCCTCCCGAGGATAGATCGCCCGCCTCCACAAGTAACTACAGAGCCAGAACGATGACTCCGTATTATGTTGGTGGTGTTGACGACAAGCCTGTTGTACGCAAGGAATACGACGACGAAATGATTGAGCAAAACAAGCGCATCGTTTTCGTGGTTCAAAATATATTTAACACCTTAGATAAGCCAATGGGTCAATGGCGAAAGCCTTTCATGAAAGCGGTCAAGGCGCTAAGCAAAGCAGGCGTTGAATCTGAAAAGGTCGAGAAAGTAAAAGAAGAACTTGCCGCCACAATGATACGCGAGTTTAAAGGCTGGTGGTATAACTATGATACGCTATTCTCTTGGTTGAACGACGAGCCTACCAACTATGAAATGGTTAAAGACGAAGAGGATATTGACGAAGCGGCCGCGATTGCACGCGCAGATATTGAAGGTGGCTTTAAGCCTGATCAAGTTATTCACGAATTTGAAGATGGATATTATTGGTATGATCTCAGAAGATCCAACTGCGCAGTTGAAGCCGAACGTATGGGACACTGCGGTACTGATTCCCGTGGTACGCTTATATCGCTTCGTAAGGCCATGAGCAAAGAAGATGAAGAAGCCATGTCTGTATCGGATCGACGCAGGCTCGGCACATCAGACTCTTTCGTTACAATGACGTGGTCGCAGGATGAGCGAATACTCTATCAAATAAAAGGTGAGAATAACAACGCACCCGATGATGAACTTTGGGGATACATCAACTGGTTCATCCAGAACGCGTCAGTATCAAGCGTGCATGAAACCGGCGAACACTCCAATGATCATTCCGGCTTCACAGAGATGAACGAATACCTCCAAGGCGAAAACCCTGACGTTAGTTTCGACGGACTGCTTGACGTTGATGCTATTCAAGAAGCAGTCGATGAAGTTGTCAATAACTACGAAGGAGAATACACAGGCATTTACGCGGAGGTTCAAGATCCCGATGACTGGGGTGGTGATGGACAATACGCATACATTTATGTTAGTTGCGAAATGAGCTTCGACATTAACTTAGGTTGGCCCGACATTGTAAGGCGAGATAACGACTACTACTCCGCAGACGAAGTCGACTCCGGCGACATTAACGAACTCTTGGACTCTATTCCTTACGATTCATGGGGGACAACAGCCCGCGACTTTAGATCTGAAGTTGGTTTAGATGACCTTGGATATGAACTGCCCGGTGACGACGCCGAAGTTGAATACGAAGTTCAGATGCTACAAGGCGTTCAGCCAGACGATGAAGAATACGACGCGGACTTCCCGAAGACCGCACACCTGCGCGTCAGGATCAGAAGCAACGAGCCGGTGTCTGTCGACAACGCAGACGATGCTGGCAGTGAAGTTCAGTTTATCGCAAACGAACTTAAGCGACTTGAAGATGATATGCAGGACTACATACAAGCAGTCAGGAGCCAATTGGTTGACGGCGAGTACATAGCCAAGGGCGCCTACGATAGAACGCGCACAGACTTGGTTGATAAGACATTCGAACACTGGTTCACAACTGAGAGCAGCGGTGGTGCATTAGAGTTTGCTTGGAGAAGCGACGGCTCCCAGAACGTAATCAATGACGGCGGACTAATCCCACAAGTGGTTCAGATGTACGGGCAAGATTATGATAGGCATATAAGTGAATTATATACCAGAATCTTTGGTAGCCCAATGTCCCGCACTAACCCACCTAGATTAGAGAACTACGATCTAAACCGCAACATGGCGAGAAACTTAGAAAATCTTTACAAAGCTAAGCAAGAAAATCCCGACCAGCAACAAATGGGATTTGGTCCTGAGTATGCTGCCAAAGCAGCCGCAATAATTTTAGCTAAGGACTCACACTTTATTATCCAAGGCAGTAACAGCGCCGTTGGACACAACAGTAAATACCCGACGCAACCGATCTCATGGATGTATAAGATCAATATGAACTATCAAACATCTGAGGGAGAAATCCAAACTACACAAGACATACTGGACTTCTTTAACGAGAACCCTGAGATGATGAACCAAGCAGCACAGAAAACAATCGAAGATGCGATGAGTGGCAGATTGGCGCTCGCACAAGGTAGGAAGGAAGACATAGCATCAGGAAAGGCGGTCTATCCACAGATCAGACGCATTGAGAGTATGATGGGCTCACAGGTAGAAGCCAATCATTTAGCGATGAAGGGGATGATGATTGCCACATGGATCAACCAAAACTTTGAGAAGATGGATGAGATTGAAAAGTATGTATCTTATTACAAGTATCTACGCCCAATCGTCAACCAAAATATCGCTCGTATCGGTCCAATCGCAGTCGAAGGCGACGATGCTGGTAAGCCGGATTACTTTGATCAGGAGGTAAAGGCACAGCTTGTAAAGATGGGCGCTACAAGCTCACAAATGGACTCACGCAAGCAAGACCCTATCAGTGGTAGAGTGGGGACACCAAGACCAGCCGGCGAGCCAGCAGGTGAATCATCATACTTTGATGCTTACCCCGATGATGTACGTGAGAGTATCGAAGATCAAATAGATAGGATCGATAGGATATTATCCGAGCAGCGGCCCATCTTGCAAGAAGGTGATCCGAGTTATGATTTAAGAATTTATAGCATCAAGGTAGATGTTTCAATTCAAAAAGATTTGGGGGGAGAAATCCAAGAAACGCAAACAGAAATCCGAGGCATCGAAGGTGTCACTACGGTGCGCACCCTTGGAGATACGACGTCGGTAGGGACCGCCAATGTGGGAACTTATGAGATCAAATTTGAATTGCTGGGCAATCTCGGAAGAGTGCAATACAGAGATAGCGTGCTTATTCCAGGTCTTATGAAGGTTAAAGGGATGAGAATACTAAGAGTAAGCCCCATTCATCGAACCAACGTGCAGGGAACGATCCGAACGGTTCGTGAAAACCGCGCCATAATGAAGGAGTACATGGGTGGAAGTTTAAATGGAATGGCCGCCAATCTTGGTGCCCAAAGGGGAGCAACCCCTTCTATGCCCACCCCTCGCGGCACACTGGATTCGATAGCGCTTGACTGGGTAGAGGGCAGCGTCCAGCAATACGACGTTGCTATGAACACTACAGATATGAGATATCATGTTATGTTGCCCGTGGAGGAACTGAGAAAATATGCAAGAGAGAGTCATTTTCGCGCACCGAAAGATGGATTTGACGGCATGTATCAAAATTTTATAAAGAATGGAGCGGACTCACCAGTATACGTAGCAATAGGTAAAAACCCGGCCGCTGACGGCATGCCAACAATAAAGATAACAGGGAACGAAGACCTTGTTTGGTATGCAATTAGGAGCGGATTAGAGGAGCTTCCAGTATTTTTAAGTTATCAAAGGCAAGTTTAATATACTTACTATAGTATGTTAAGGTTTTTGAACTTTGTAAGAACGACTTTTTGGATCGGACTTTTAACGCTTATCGCAAGCACGCTTACTATAGTAGCGGTCTTTCAAAATAACTTAAAACCTACATGGAAGCAGGTTATGACAGGCGACAATATAAGCTCTGAATTGAGCAGTAAAGAAACTAAGGCAGTGCAGCTATCAAGAAATAGTGCTGTTAAACTTATGTCTATGTCGATGAATATCTTTTCTGGGGTCTCCACCATGTCTGGAACATATTTCGAGGCCAACGATAGGCCATACGTTATGACTGTTTATCACGGAATCATGGGCCCCTGCGTCTTAATCGTGGTAACACATGCCGACTACAGAGGTCAGTGCAAAGAATACGTTGTTATGGATAAGTATAATGATTATGTCATTATGGAACTCGCAGAAAAGATGCCAAACCGGACGCCGGTTAGGATTCCAGAAGACCTACCAAGCGGAAACGAGTGGAAAGGATCCTACTCTATATTAAATAATATAATATATACCGGATACCCCAACACTCTTGGCCCTTTAACTTTAAGGGGAGATGTGGTAGGATACAATGAGAATGAATATCTATATGTTTTTTCTCATGCGTATGGAGGTGCATCTGGATCGGGCGTATTCTCCAAACAAGGAAAATATATAGGATACATTGTGGCCATAGATGTAGGTTCCACCGATCTTGGTCCTGATGTTTTAGAGAACATAGTTATCGTTGCTCCAACATTAAATGTGGACTGGGCTGCGATATCAAACTAATTAAACAAGAGAGGATTCTAACTTGACTGATACAATTGAGGGGCTAGTTGAATTATCAACAGAGCCCGAGGACTTAAAGCCAAAAAAACCAAGCAATCGCGCCCCTGAAGGGATTAGAACCTTCACCGTATGTCGCCAGAGTGACGAAACTGGAATCTCGGGCGAGGGGGTTGTTATTGAAGGGGTAACATTTGCCACAGGCCACACGGTTATTCACTGGTTAACCCCAGCGCCACGTGGTTCTATTGCATTTTTCGATGCGTTTGACGATTTCCTAAAAATTCATATCAAACCGCACCCCACAAACAAGACAATTATTACGTTCGAGGACGGCGAACAAACCATGTACGACGGAGGATAAGACACGTGGCATACAAACTTCAAACACCTTTCGGCGGACTTCCTGCTCGCTGGGCCGACACTGATGGATTAAAATATAGAGCGTATTCGCTATATGCAGGTTCGAGCAATGAGCCAGATCCTTCGGCTCTCGTCAGTGGCAGCCTTTCGTCTACCAATGGTCTCTCCACATCAATAAGCTCCTTTTCGGTTGGCACCAGCAAGACATACGTTTGGAGAGGGTATTTCAAGCCCGGCGTAACTTCCGATGCATGGCAGTTTCGCACCACCTCTAAAGATGGCTCCTTTGTCTGGGTTGACACTAACGCAGAGATGGCGGTTGCATCTTTAAATAGATCAAATGCGGTTGTGCAAAATGGAGGAACACACGCATCAGCAACGGTTGAATCTTCCAACATGACGCTGACCGCTGGATTGTGGTATGCCATTGTTATAATGTCTGCAAACGATAGCGGAACAGGGGCAATTACGTTTGAATATCGCCGCGATGGAGGCTCTTGGTCTTCTAATGGTACAAATAATTTCTTTTCGGATTCAAGATATGTGGATGGATATGGGGAAGACTTGTATACCTCATCAAATACGATGACCAGAATGGCGATCGCATCCCAGAATGGCTATGCATCATGGGCCAATCTTGCTGACGTTGACGATGTAACTGTCTGGGAAGACAATGCATATGCAATTCACGGCAGTGAAAGTTGGGAATTATTCGACATAGCCTACGGCAAGGACGGGAGTGGAAATCCCATGTATGCCGCAGTTAACACATCGGCAAACAACAATCTTCTGTACGCTAGCAGTGCCGATTTTATCGCCGGCAACACGTGGACTGAACCAAGCAATGTCGATCAAAGAAACTACACTATATTATGGGGTAACGATGTTTGGATAGTTGCCGGTAGTTTGGCAAATGATGAGTTATTTCGCTCAACAGACGGATCAACATGGAGTGCCGTTGATATTTCTTCGCTGACTTTTGATGGTGATCAGATTCGAGCACTTACCAGCGATGGTGCAGGTAATTGGTGGTTTGGTGTGGGTTCAAAAATATACAAATCCACAAATGATGGAACCTCTTGGGCAGAGGAGGCGACAATCACTGTGGGAGATGGCGCAGGCATGATTCGAGATTTGGTGTATACGAATTCTAGTGTAGTTGTTTTGTATAGGTATGATGATGACGCTGGGACCACTCAGGCCCGGGCAGCATCTGCCGCAGCGAGCGACACAACTGATTGGAGTTCAGGCGTACATCTTTCTTCGGGCGGCAACATGAGCTGGAACAAGACAGAACGATGCGCCGGCGGCAACGGAAGAGTAGTCTTTATCGACAACGGAAACAGCATAGCAGC
>Ga0209756_1002724_pt1 | contig 14954 bp, 5 predicted proteins | sample ETNvirenome_6_85_FD_184071 | JGI IMG/M metagenome (GOLD analysis project Ga0209756, IMG submission 184071) | Marine viral communities from the Pacific Ocean - ETNP_6_85 (SPAdes) (version 3) | ecosystem: Environmental > Aquatic > Marine > Oceanic | place: Pacific Ocean | collected 2013-06-19
TAAAATACTCGATAATGGGACAGAATTGACCTTTCAGGTTAAACCATTTAGAGAAGCCGTGGTTGACAATGGTGAGGTAACTGTAACAGGAGTTGGAAATTCTAAAGAATATACAGTTAACTATCTAGTTTTGGTCGGGAGAGGTCAAAACAACGGTAATTTTCTATTAATTGATAACGGTCCAGACATAGAAGGTGGGTACGGGACATATACATTCCCAGAAAGATTATTGGTACGTGACTCCGGACATATTTTGGAAAGTTTTCACTCACTAACTAATGTTTTTATATTATAATTAAGAAATATGGTTAAAATAACGAGAACAAATATAAATTTTGAACAAAAAAGAGATATTACTAGTGGTATCACAGTATCTAATGTAAAGACTAAACGTAAAGCTTCCCAGGTGGTCATTGACGACAGACCAAAAGTGGGGTGTGCTGACCACGAAGCTATTAATTATTGTTCTGATTGTATTGGTTGTTACAACGATAACAATGTTGCTGTTAAAAGTATTACCTCTTGTTGTGAATACCCTATAAATAAATGTGTGCTTAACAACAACGATACAAATTTTTGCATAACGAAAGGAAGTTACTTTGGCAAACCACCTAATCTAACAACAGCCATATTCAAAGACACGATATGTAATAGTGGACAAAGTTGTTGTGACTTTTTCTATGACGGTCAATACAGGGGGGATTATGACGATAATTCAAAATTAGGGGTTTGTAGTGAATATAACCCCACTAGACTTAAAGAAGGCCAACTTGGTTCACGGGGTAGTTATGACTCACTAGAGGCATTTCAGAACGCTATTACTAATGGTGTCATGTGTAATTGTTTTTCTACCTCACCAAAAATAAAGACATTACTTAATTACGGACAAACCCAAAAAAGACTACTATATCATAGGCTAGAGTGGCCTAAAAAAACAACAGAAAATCTTAATTATAGTTATATCTATATAAGTGAAGATATTAAAAATCACCCACCTAATTTATACGTATATTTTAGAACTTGTGGGTACCCAAAAAACCTTAACGCACTTAGAGAACCAACAACCCAAATATTAGTAAGTAGTGCCGCATTAAAAGATAATACATATAATAATTTTTATGGTGAAACACCAAAAGAAATAACAAAAAACGGAAATAATTTCACTATACCCAACGACGTACCAGAAAATAAAGAAGAGTTTAACAACGGACTTAAGGCTGGAAGTAATATTATCACAATTAGTTGTGCTAATGATAAACAAATAATATATAAAGTTTGTGTCCCACATCAAACAGTACCCTATGAAAATAATATGTGGAAAACAGAGTTTTTTGATTGTGGTGTAGATGTGATACCGAAACCAAGGAGTTCGTTCTTTCTCAAAAATAGTTAAAATAACTTTGTTTTTTAATATATTTTTATTATCTTTGTAGTGTTATTAACCCACTAAAAAATATAAAAATGAAAAAATACATCCTTCCCTTACTCACACTTTTAATAGTTTTTACTTCTTGCCAAAAAGAAGATGATATACTCCAACCAATATCACAAAACCCAACAAACAACACTTCTTGTGGCACAAATACTTTTAATGGTGACACCACGCAACTTGACACTCTACTAATAGACACAATTAATGTTAGTACACTTGGCCCTGATTCTTGCCTTATATCATCACCAAACTTTGTTTGTCTAGGGAAAAATTATGAAATTGTATATTCATCTTTCTATTTTGAATCTATCGACACAATTTATACTTTCGAACACAATAATGAAGGGTCGGTGAGTTTTAACATGGATGGGACAGATACATTAACAACTAGAGTCTATCCTAGAAATGGTTACACTTCACAAACACACTCTATGAATATGTCGTCACCAATCTCAAAATTTTCGGTAATAACAACAAGTTATACACCAGGGATTGTCGTTTTAGGATTATCTTATACAAATTGTATTGGTATAACGGTTTATTGGGATGTCACAATGCAAGTTCTAGAATATGTAAGTGGTGATATAGGGTTAAAAGTGGTTAACACTGGTTACTCCGGCCAACACCCTTCTTGGAGTGAAGGAGCGTGGGGTTCCCACCTATTTATCCAACTAAGAGAAATACTATAACATATAACCCAACATTTAACTTTTAACTATATCCCAAACTCAATGTTTGGGATATTTATTTTAAAGAACTTATTATAAAATAATATAATGTGGTGATTAACTAAAATTTAAAAGGTTAAAATTAATGTCAAAATCAAATCAATGTAGGTTATGTACTGGATTAGGTGAGGGTGTAGTACTCTATAGATACTCCCCATCCGATTTCCAAGTAGACGCGGACTGTTTATACAGTTCATTAGAAGAGTGTGAAGCAATAAATAACCCAAGAAAAAGTTACATAAGTCCAGCTGAATGTTTGGTTTGGTTTAATGATAATGGTCAGGACCCACAAGAAGCGGGAACGAATGCATTCATACTAAACAACATGTATGCTCAAACAAATCAAGTAAATCCGATACCATCCATAAGTATGGGGACAATTAAACCAACAAATGCTGTCGCTTCACCTGGTGATGTAAGGTCAAGATTGTGGGCTTATGATTTAACTGGTAATACAATTTATTATGTAGATTCCTTTACACATGAAGGTTCAGATATGGCTATATCAGATAGAAGCATGTTTGTTGGTTGTGAGGCAGATTACCCTACAACACAAAATGCTAACTCCGGTGTGAAGCAAAAAAATGCTGCTGTAATTAGTTATTCTTATGACATTGATGGTAACGACACTACAACCTTTACTAAAACAGTAAAAAAAGTATATAGGTTTGTTAATGAATATGGTGTATTAATAGGTGAGGTAGATAGATTTGGTGGACTAAATGTTGGTTTTGACAACCCTAACTATGGTCTTGGTAACGGATTAGCCAATATATCAGATAGTGAAATAATAATAGATGATAGTTTGGGTAATCTTTATTACGTTGATTTAACAAACTTTTGGAGTGGAAATACTATATATTCATCTGCAGAGTGGAATCCAGCACTTGGTAATCAGATAACTAGCAGTAATTATGACTTACCAGCATCCAACGGAATAGACGCTAATGGTGACCCCTATATGGACCTGAACGGTTTTGGTCAGCAATTATCAGGTTGGGAGGAAAATATGCATAATGCATTCGAACACTGTTCTTATGAAACAAATGGAATTATATATACTGTTGTTGCTAACAAAATAGTGGATTTAAATGGTGGTGGGCCACACCTACACGATTTTAAATTACAAGGTGATATGAAATTTGTACCTAGTGACCCAATATTAAGTGGGGACCCAAGTGTTGTAGTTACATTTAGAAGAATTTCGGGTAATGAGTTGGAGGGTTGTGCACAAAATCCTGGGTATACCTCGGGACCAGGTACAGAGTGTTCACAATATGTTGCAAAATTTAAATTCCCTACTGATGTAAATAACATAACTCTACAAGGTAGAGAGGATATGTTTACCAGTGACCCAACAGTAATACAAGTGGACTATACACCTGCACAAGGTTCTGTTAACATAGTAGAAGATGCTGGTACAGGAAATTTATACTCATTCTCTCGAAATTATAGATGGGAGGTAAATCAAACATCATTAGTATTTAGTAGTCCAGTAAAAGGAGAATTTAGGTTGTTTGATGCTACTGGTATAGGACAAATGATAGATTGGGATTTTTTAGCAGGAAACCCAAAAACACAGTTACTTTTCAGAGGTGGTGCACAAGCACCAGATTGTCTAGCTACGACAGATTATACCTATAATTGTTCTATCGATGGATGTCAAAGTGTTTTGGGTAGTGGTGGAGCTTACGAAAGTTTTTCAGCTTGTTCAGCGGAGTGTATTTCTTACTCATGTCAAACAATATGTGAATGTATAACAGGTTATACCGCAGACATTGGTGGTACAGGATATTTTGGCCCATACATTCCTGGTACAACTGTATACGGAAACTTAAACGAATATTTGTATGAAGAAAATAATAATACCACAATCCAAAGTAATCGTTTACGTGATACTTGTCAGTGGGCAGTAGGATTAAAACCTGGACAATGGGGAGCCAATACACAAGAGGAAACTTACGGTCTAGGTGCTGCAGGTTATGCATTTGGAACCACTCAAATGTTGGCTGGTTCACAAGTAGAGGGGGTAAGTGATAGTGGCAATCAACAATCTTCGTGGGGTATAGATGGTACAAGATTTTGTTTAGACGATGATTGTACGACCTTCACAGACCTACAAGGACCAGCAGTTGGTTTAGGTAGTGGTTTCTGGGGAACTACCGGAAATTATCTTTTTGAAGGTAGATTAAATAAGGTGGGTGCATTCCCAGGTAGTATAGATACAGCTCAGATGAGTTCCTTAGCTAGAAACGTGACATTAAATTATAAAGCTGATACTAGTCATTGGAGTTACGACCCGGGTTTTGGTCCCCTATACAAAGGTTATGGTGGTGCTGGTTGGGTAGGTACCTCAAAATGTATTACAGTAACTGGTAAAACAAATAAAGTTTACTATGTTGGTGTTGGTAGTTCTGAATACTACCATATAGGGATTGATGGTGTGATACAAATAGATACCTCAAGACCACAAGTAGCGAATAGAGCATTTAACCCTAATGGACAACCATCCCCATCAAGTAACCAAGACGTGATTGATGGTACAGGTAGTGGTAATGAAAGTAGATTGTGGTGGATGCATAGATTTGAATTAACACCTGGAGAACATAGTATTACAGTAGAGATGTTCGCTATGGGAGACATCCTTAATGGTCACCAACCAGGTGACGAAGTAGTTCCTGGAGCATTTAAATATAAAGCACTTGGTGTTGATATAGTTGGACCTTTTAATGTTGGTGAGTATGATACAGTGTCAGATATAACAACTAACTTCACACCACAAATATATACAGCGAATACCATATCATCAACCAGTGAACTATCAGAAGCAACATCACTACCAACTACTTGTACTAATGGTATTTGTTATCTTACTGATTGTTACCAAGGACATTATTTACAAGAACCAATTCCATATACGATATATGGTGAACTACTAGCAGAATACCCTGACCCTTATAGGGTGGCAGTTGGATTAGGTGGTGCCTATGGTTGGGAAAATCCAAGTTTGGACCCTATCACATTACCTAATGGTGGTCAGTATTTAGGTGCTGTTAGCACTGCAGGTGTTCCTGATTGTTCTGCTAAAGAAACACCATACTACGCACCAAAAACAAATGGTTCACAAACACTACACCCTGGTTCATCTTCATTACCTCGACAGTTACAATTTATGAATACGGGTTACAATATTGAAAAACCAGTAAATGTACCTTGGCATAGTATAGTTGGGGGAAGTTATAATACGTATGGTACAGTCTCATGGGGATTCAATACATTCGGTGCTCAATACGGAAATAATCCAAATCCATGTACGTCACCTGTGTTGGGTTATTGGAATGGTGGAGAGACATACCAAAAAATGGGGTCACCATTAAGACTAACAATTGGTAATGCTTTTATTTCTTTTGGTGCTCAAGTAACTATGAGTCTTAATGGTGCAGCTAGTGTCGTTCAGTCAGTTCAAAGTACACCTGATACTTGGGAAGCAGTTATAGATTTCTTAAATGGTCAAGGTTTGATGAAAAGTTCTGTTGCAGACCCAGGAACTACTAACTATCCAAATATAGATTATAATGCAACATATTGGCAAGTAGTTTATGCGATAGCAGATTATTGGACAGCTGCTTTTCCTAATGGTGCACCTAATGGGAGTAACCCAGGAGGACAATCACAAATCACTTTCAAAGGAACAGTTAGTTCAAGATTCTATCATAGTTGTTATGATTGGTGTGATTGTGCATTAGACACACACATATTCGATACACAACCATTTATGTGTAACCAACTACAAGTAAATGTACCAACATATAATCTTCTTAATGGTACTTGGAACCCAGTTACTGTACCAAACGCTTTAACTAATAATTGGATATATGAAAGGGATTGGATATACGATTCTTGTCAAGGAGCTTGTGTAACAACAACGGGATGTACCGTAGTACTTAATCCAAATGTTTCTGAAGGGTGTTCAATAATAGAAGGTACTGGTTATACAAACAATAATGTATTCACTAGTATGACAGAATGTGAAGAGGTTTGTGGTAGTGGGAGCACAACAGGAATAACATATTATGAATGTGGTGATAGTGGTTGTACAACAGCTTCAACAGTAACACCATTCACCTCACTAACCCAGTGTACTGGAAGTTGTATTTCTTATAATTGTACTACTACTGGGTGTACCGAATTTAATCCACCTGCCAACACAGCAAATATAGGATTTTCACCAAATTATTACGGTACAGGCGGTACCTATACAGACTCTAGTTTATGTTATGATGAATGTACCTCTTATCAATGTGGTAATTGGGGTTGTTCACAATATGTAGGTTCTGGTGGAACTTATTTAACCGAAGCATTATGTACAGGAAGTTGTGTATCCTATGAATGTTTAAGTAATGGGTGTGTTGGCTATGAAGGTAGTGGATATACCTACTCATCGACAACTGATTGTCAAGACATATGTGTATCATACGAGTGTACAACAAATTGTTGTGAATTATGGAACGCACCATTCTACGGTACTGGAGGAACCTTCTTCGACTATACTAGTTCAGCAACTTCTTTAACCGATTGTCAAAATGAATGTGTTAGTTGGGGGTGTAACCCACAATTAATAGCAACAGACACGGATATATTTGTTTATTACGACACAACCTCAATGGGTAGTAGTAAAATTAAAGACGCTTTTATGGGTGTAAGTGCATGGACACAAACTTTATCTGGGTGGAGTGGTAATATAAGACATGTTTTAACAAAAGATGAAAGATGGTTATCTTGGGCTAGTATACCATATACTGGTGTATTTACTGGTGGTACTTACCCTGTAACCAGTGTGGGCACATCTAACTCAGTATTACAATGGGCTTATAATGAAGGTGTTTATGATGTATGGTGGGACCAAACCACTTCAGGACAAACTACCGGACTTTTTGGGAACAATGGAAGTGCTATTATAACAAAAGGATTACCAGACCCAGTAGGGTATGAATCTGATATTTTAAATATATTATTCCACGATGAATCAAATATGACGTATCACGGTGCGTACGCTTACCCTAATAACACCTCTAATTTTTATATTGACCCACAATATTCTGGAGGGACCACTTCGGCTGGATGGCAACCAACAGATACTTGGAAAGTGGATTATAATGGTTATACAGCTACGTGGGATAACGTAACAGGAAATACGGGTGATTTAAAAGGTTTTATATACCCTACTTCAGTTGCAGCTACCCTTATAGAAAACGATTCACCTACTTATACGTTACTGAATCCAAATAACAACCAGTATTCACAACTAGCATTAAACATTGTTGCGTCAATAGATGCAGGAAACCAAACCGACGGTTTTGGAAATCCAACACCTAATGGTACTTGGATTACTGGTACATCACCGAGACCAAGTGTGTTTGGTGGTACAATAGGCGGGACGCCAGGATTATGTCCAGTTGCGTTATTAAGTGCTTTAGAACTACCAGAAAACCCTTATGTACAAGAGGGGTACGGTTACTTAGAAAGAAAAGGTTGGGGGTACAACGTTACATTCCCAACATTTACCAATAAGTTATTCCAAACCGATATAGAATCTTTCTTAACTCAAGGTTCAGCTATAAACTTCCCAGCTTCAGGAAATTCAGGTTGTGTGTCAGCTTGTACTCAACCAACAGCTCAACTACCTTATTCAAGTCAAACGGATTGTCAATCAGGTTCTACTGATTGTCAATACTATACTTGTACCGATACTGGTTGTGAATTGGCAGCATTTGGGACAGCTAGTACATTTAGTACTTTATTTGATTGTGAACAAGTTTGTGAATCGTGGAATTGTAATAATGCAAGTGCAACCACAATAGGTGCTGGTCCGTGTGAAGTACAAACCGGTACGGGTGGTACATTCTCACTTGAAGTGGATTGTTTGGCACTTTGTACATCATATGAATGTTTTGGTTACAACCCACTAACAAATCAAAACCTTTGGGGTTGTCAATCGGTAGGTGGTACTGGAAGTACTTTTACAACTTATTCTGGTTGTAGTGCTGATTGTAAATCTTGGGAATGTTCATCACCTTGTAGTGGTGGTACAAATAGTGGGTGCACACAATACTTCTATAGTGGTTTAACTTATTCTTCTGAAACTGCATGTAATGATGGTTGTGCTGCTACTTGGTGGTGTATACCAGAAATGACTATAGACTCTTGTTCTGGAAGAACACTAACAAGTTTTATTGTTGATAGTGGTATTAACGGAACACCAACGGTACAAACCATTAATGAAGCAATAGCTGATTCGAGTAATGGATACCAATTCACCAATCTGAGCACACTAAAATTTGAAGACCAATATCTGTGGAGCACACATGGACCAAATGGAACTAATAATCCGTGGTATCACGATTGTTGTTTAGGACCAAATGGATATTTCGTATTTAAAATAGACCAAATACAATCTGCTATATTACCAGGTGGACCATGGTTTACATATAATGATTTTATACAAACCGCTATAATGGTTGGGATTTCGGTCAATTTAACTATGGATTGGTTAACTGTTACTAACGCAATCAATAATTTCTACAACGCACCACCAAATATGGGGTATACCTACATACACACTAATAAATGTAGTTGTGTGGAGATTGAATGTAGTATACAATGTGAAAATGGACTATACCCAACAGTGCCATCTAACTGGACTGGACCTTATACCACTTCTGGAGACGCATACACAACATGTTGTGCAAATACTTGGGATTGTACCGAAGGTTATGAAATAAGTTCATGTAGTGGTAAAACTAATATAAATATAGGGGTACAATATAGTAACTCTGTAGACGCAGTGAATTATGTTACACAAAACTATCCTAATGTAAATGTTAGTACATTATATTATGAATCAGATGTATTAGTTAATACATTAAATAATCCTTGTTTAGGACCAAACGGTGGTCCACTAATGCAGTTACAAGCTTTTGATTACGCAACACTAAATAATGGTATTAGTTATAATAGTTGGAATTACTTCTTACAAGATTTGATAACTCAGGGATTATCTGGTATATCTTCAGGTATGAGTTATGACATTGTAAGTAATTCACTATTTTTAATGTCTGGGACTTCTTTAGATACTTGTGTTACACCTTGTAGATGTTTAACTTTTGATTGTGATTGTATTGAGGTTGATGGAAGTGGAGGTACCTACTCAAATGAAGCTGAATGTCTAAGTGCATTAACTAATAATACAGGACCATGTGATTGTGACAGTGTAAGTGGCACATCATGGAATTGTTTTGATAATGGACCATACGAACCAACTTGTGGGACCGACCCAAATCTAGGTTTATTTGGTACACCACATGATGTGGTAGACTTTTATAGAATGAATCTACCAAACCAAAACTTTATAGAGAATAGATTTACTCATACTACGGGAATTATGGGTGGTACTTTAAATACATACCCAATCCCACCATTAACTTGGAATGATGTATGGAGTAATATGAGTGCTACGACATACGATTGGATGGAGTGTTACCACCAATTTAGTGGAGCTTCTATTAACTACAGACCTTATAAAAGAATTTGGTGGATTGCTCATCCACAGTTAACCGGTGGAAATGGAATACTTAACCTAAATTCAGGGTATTGGGAATACCCAACATGGAATGATTTTTATGGAGCGGCTGTCGCAGCTGGAGCACCAGTAACGACTCTAATGTCTTACTCCTCAGCTTGTGAAACACTAGACACATTCTTTAATCCAGCAGGATTAAATTTCCAATGTATGACAAAACTTGAAGATTGTTGTAACGGTGACGATTGTTATTGTGTACAACAATGGGGAACAGGTGGTACATACGCTACTGATGTTTTATGTGAACCAGACTGTTGTCCAACACCACAATCAGGGTATACATGTAGTATCGGTCAATGTATAGCCGCAGCACCATCTGCTATACCATTCTTCCCAACACAACTTGATTGTACTAACTGTATAAATGACCCTACTTGTCCAGATTTCTTAAATTGTAACCCAATAACATATGATTGTGAATCTGGTACTACAACTAATAGTTGTGACGACTCATTAGGTCCTATAGATACAATAGCACCAGGTACAGGAGGTAACCAAGTTGGTATACCATTTACAACAAATCCAATTACTTATCCTTTTACTAGTGATACTTTAACAACAACACTGGGATTACTTTCACCTACGGCACAAGTGGAAAATACATTTACAAACCATATCTATTGGGATGCGAGTGTACCATATAGTACAGCAACTTATGAAATAAACTCTATAGAATACACTAGTGGTAATATAAGTTTACCAACTGATATGTGTATTGGACCAAATGGTTATCCACAATTTAGGTTGATGAGTATAGGTCATATGTATGTTAATAATGGGTTGGAATATAATACTTGGGAGTCTTTTGTTAGTGTTGCGTCAGCATCACCATATAATTTTAATGTTACAGTTTTAACTACCCCAGCAGACCTTGTAGGGGTGTTACCAGCTGGTATAACCAATGGTTGGAATGTAACCATAGAACCTTGTTTATGTACAAGTGTGGAATGTGAATGTATACCAGTAATAGGATTTCCTATGGGAGCATACTCTACTTCGGGATTATGTGAACAATTCTGTTGTGACCCAGAAGTAACATATGATTGTACGGTTACTGGTTGTGTGGACCCAGGTAATGGTCTTGGTGCATATACAGGATATAACGCTTATAATTTATGTGTATCAGATTGTCATGAATGGCAATGTAACCAATTAATAGCACCAGACTGTGAATGTACTTGGATATTAGGTACTGGTAATACAGGTAATGATATTTATCCTGGAACCCCAGCTGGTTATTATTCTTGTAGTACGGGATGTTGTGATACAGTAAGAATATTACCATGTCCTATATTATTAAGTGTTGATGATAACCCTACACCGGGAGATGCAGGAGTATACACCTATGATATAACAACCAATATATCACAAGCTCTATTTACAGACCCTGGATATACGTTCCAAGATGTATCGTACTGGCAATCACCAGTTTTACCATCACCACCAAGCATGCTAGTGTTCACTTATAAACCAGATGAAATAAAAGAATGGTATGTATCTTCAAACGTAACACCAATACTTAATAGAAATATAACTTTGTCACAAACGATAGGTAAAGGTTTAACCAACGTATCACAATTTAAATTATTAAGTGCAGACTTTGGTGTGTATGAAATAGATTTAGTTAACGCTACTAATACAACAGCATCAATAACAACCCTTTTCACGTTACCGAGTGGTTACAAATGTACTGGTGATATAAGTTTTGACGTTACTACTAACCTAATGTTAGTTTTATATGATAATGACGGTACAACGGGACCTGTCGCACCAGACTATAAACTAGGAAAATATAATTATAACGGTGTTCTTTTAGATGAATACACAATACCTTCTGGTTTATTAAGTGGAGGTACTGATAAGTTTGATGGTATAGTTTGTAATATTGGTCCTGACCAAGTAGCTTATGTTGTTAGTCAAAGTGGTCTCTTATACGAAGTAATAGAAACACCAACCTTGAGTATTGCACCTGTACCATATAATAACGTTGGTGCAATATTTAATACTGGTTCTATAAATAATATTACAGGAGCTGAAGGTGTTTGTGGTTGTTCGATAGGTGTACCAGAAAGTTATGATTGTATACCTAACCCACCAGGTTCTACCACAATTATGTGTGTAGACCCAGGTACCGGAATAGGTCAATATACTTACCAAACAGCAATTAATAATGGATATTTATCAGCTTTGGATGAGTGTGAATCTGAATGTACAAATGATTGTACTTCTTGGTCTTGTGTAACAGAAACAACAAGTAGTACGAGTTGTCCTACACAAATTTTATTACCATCAACAGTAGATACTCACCAGAGTGCATTTGACTGGTTGTCGTTAAATAATATTATGACATCTTGGAGTGGTTATAAGTACGAAACTACTAACCCACCAGTAACTCCAAGTCAATGTCTGGGAGTGAATGGGTTCGGAATTCAAACTCTCAATACCTGGTCTTGTCCTAATTGTCCAGACCCAGCAATGCAGGCCTCATTTACTAATTTTACAGATTTACTAAGCACCGCGAATGGTTTGGGTATTGGACTTAGTATTGGACAAACCTTCACTCAAATGCAGTCAACAATCCAATTCCATTATAACATGCCTAATGGATTAACCTTTGTTATGGGTGGTGGGATTTGTGTTTGTGTTAATAACACTACCGTTTCTTGTGTTGAGATAAGTGGGACGAGTGGTTACGTCACAGAACAAGAATGTTTAGATAATTGTAAACCAATTACCCCAGTGAATACACCTTGTAAAAGTATGTACGCGATACCAGTGTGTAATGTTGGTCAGAATACACAGGCAGAACCTTTAACGCACCCAGTAAATTGTTGTGTAACTGTAGATGGTGTAACACCAACCAAAGCATTAATAGGGTCAATAATTGAAGACCCAACTACATTCGTTAAATACAAAGTAGCAAGTATAAACCCATGTAGGCCAGGTATGGGTTGTAAATGTAATAACTCTTATGATTACACACTAAGTGATTGTTCACAACATACACAATTGCAGGCACGAGAAAGTAATAAATGTTTAAGTAAAGATTGTCCACAAGGTCTAGTTTGGGATTATAATACTTGTTCATGTTCATCATACAGAGGAACCACGGTATTTGTGGGTAAGCCACCTCATATTTCAGTTATGGTTTCAGATTTTACGAAAAAAGGACTACAACAAGTAACTTCAGAAGTAGATAAGACGACACAACTATTAGAATTTAATTCTTATAACTGTGATTCTGATAATGGTAATAAGGGTTACAATTTATTTGATGGTTGTTTATCTAAAGAGGGTGACCAACCACATAACTATAGATGGAATTCTAACGAACAAAATCCATTAAGTACATTTACGTGTGTGGATGGTCTTTGTATTGAACTAGAAGGTAGTGGTGGTGTATTCGCTACTTTAGTGGACTGTATACAATATTGTGACACTATTGGTGGAGATGGGTCCAAACCTTCATTCTTACCTCCAGTACAAAAAACTACTGGTGAAGCAGTTTGTTTACCTGAGGTACAACCAACAAGTACTGGTGGTCCAAGAAACATTGTAGACACAACTAATAAGGCGTACGTATGTCAAACAACATTAAACCAATTAGTTGGTGAGTATCAAAAAGCTTGTGTGCCAGAAAGTCAAACTAGACTTGGTACAGATGATGTTTATTATCCTAGCCTACGAGACTGTTTAAATGGTTGTGGTGGTTGGTTTAACTGTAATGTTAATGACATAGATGTAGACGGAATAAACGTAACATCAGATGCAGTTGTACCAGTAGTTATGTGTTGTGAAAGTTACATTAAAACAGCAACAACACCAATAACGGTAGATAGTTGTAATACAAATTGTTGTGACGGTACGGACATTTGGTACCCACTTTACAATGTATCTGGTATTAATAAAGAAATAGAATCCGGGCTAAGCTACACAAATAGAAGATTAACATCGTTAGTTAATAGTCAAATATGTAGTGTTTCTGAAACTACATATGAATATACTAGTAACGGAAAGTCCGTTTCTAATTCTCCAAGTAACGTTTTTAAATGTGGTACTGAAGAAATTTCTTATCTAGACAATAAGCCGTGTTACCCAACAGTAATCCAAGCTTTATCAGAAGCGTCTAGTATTGGTTGTAGTGGATACCACTCACATATGTTAAATGGGAGACCCTGTTATATGGCATGTGACGCACATGGATTACCAACAGGTGGTGACCCAGGAGTAGGATACGACTACCACGGACCAACTAACCAATTAACCATCAAACACGTTGATGGTGGAGGAGGACCAATACACAGATGTTGTCCAGTGGTAACTCAACCAGGAGCATCTAGTTGGGTGTCAGTAAACCCTTGTGGTGGTAATAATATCTATACAGGACAACCTGTTTTAGGTAGTGGATGTGGTGTTAACCCTAATGCAGCAGCAGGAGGAAGTGACCCATTATGGTGTTGTACTTATGATTTGATTGTTGGTCCATCTGACATAGAGTTAAAAGAAAAGATAGAGAAGGTAGGTAAGTCTGAGTCTGGTATTAACATATATGAATTCGACTATAAGGATAAGAATTATGGTGAAGGAAGATATAGAGGTGTGATGGCACAGGAAGTACCCGAAGCTTCATTCAGACATGAAGATGGATATCTACATGTGAATTATTCACAAATAGATGTAGACTTTAAAAAAGTGAGATAATATGGCAGAAAAGAAACTTACTTATAAACAAATAGATAAGAGACTTAGCCTTCTAATTAAGAAGGTTAAGGCTCTATCTGAAATGAAAAAGAAAAAAGTAGAAAAAGTACTAGTCTAATGACAAAGATTTTTTTATACTTTTTAGTCCTACTTCACCATTTAGGTATTTTAGGATTTCTAGTTTCAGCTCCTTTATTAATGATAAAGGAACCATTCTGGGTGTGGTTACCAGTTAATACTTGGACTCTACATTTAATATTTTCACCAGTATTGGTTTGTCCTTTAACAATATGGGAGAATAGATTAAGAAAGAAATTAGGGTGGGGGAAAATAGACACCTTTTTTAAACATTATTATATTAGACCTTATAAAAAATGGCAACAAAAATAATCATAACAGAAAAACAGTTAAAAAGAATTGTTACTAACCTACAAGAACATTCTTGGAGTCCGAG